>MDSZ01194177.1_pt1 | contig 25794 bp, 22 predicted proteins | sample 811201 | NCBI WGS metagenome assembly MDSZ01 (sample SAMN05326647, study PRJNA326480) | marine metagenome | isolation source: seawater | place: Indian Ocean: North | collected 2010 | reverse complement strand
GTTATATCTTAAGAATATTGAAATAGATTACTCCGACGATCTTCTTAACGGCGGTTTCAAAATTAAAAATCCAGGAGCTGAACGAACATGCGGATGCGGAACTAGTTTCTCCGCTTAACACAGAGTTTAAATATGTCTAAAGATCAAAAAATAATTGATTCAAATCTTGAAAAAGATTATGAATATGGTTTCGTAACTGATATTGAGTCCGACACAATACCGCCGGGTCTAGATGAGAATGTGATAAAAACCATATCAAGAAAAAAGAATGAACCAAAGTGGTTATTAGACTGGCGATTAAAAGCGTATAAATACTGGTTGAAGAATGTCGACCCTAGTTGGGCTAAAGTTGAATATCCAAAAATAGATTATCAATCAATAAGTTATTTTTCAGCTCCAAAAAAGAAAAAATTGTCCAGCTTAGATGAAGTTGACCCAGAATTAATTGAAACTTACAATAAACTGGGAATTCCTATCGAAGAGCAAAAGATGCTATCGGGTGTCGCAGTAGATGCTGTTTTTGATAGTGTGTCAGTTGCCACAACGTTCAAAGAAGATTTAAAAAAAGCTGGAGTGATATTTTGCAGTTTTTCTGAAGCCGTACAGAGTCATCCCAACCTAATTAAAAAATATTTAGGTAGCGTTGTGCCGTTTACAGACAATTATTTTGCATCCCTGAATTCTGCTGTTTTTACCGATGGTTCATTTGTTTATATTCCTAAAGGAGTTCGTTGCCCTATGGAACTTTCAACTTACTTTCGGATAAATGAAGCTAATACGGGACAATTTGAGAGAACCCTTATCATTGCCGATGAAGATAGTCATGTAAGTTATCTTGAAGGATGTACTGCACCTATGAGAGATGAAAATCAATTGCATGCCGCTGTGGTAGAATTAGTGGCTCATAAAAATGCGACCATAAAATATTCAACTGTTCAAAATTGGTATCCCGGGCACCCTGAGACTGGTAAAGGTGGTATATATAATTTTGTAACAAAAAGGGGTATTTGCAAAGGAGAAAACTCCAGAATATCTTGGACTCAAGTTGAAACGGGCTCTGCCATTACTTGGAAATACCCATCTTGTATCCTGAAAGGTGAAAATTCCGTTGGAGAGTTTTATTCAGTAGCCGTTACAAACAATCATCAACAAGCTGATACAGGTACAAAAATGGTCCACATAGGTAAGAATTCGAAAAGCACTATTATTTCAAAAGGAATTTCTGCAGGTAGAGGTCAACAAACATATAGAGGCGAAGTGAAAATAATGAAGAATGCAAATAATGCAAGAAATTTTTCCCAGTGCGACTCAATACTAATAGGTAAAAATTGTGGAGCAAATACATTTCCTTATATTGATGTTCGAAATCCCTCTGCACAAATGGAACATGAAGCAACCACCTCAAATATTGGAGAGGATCAATTGTTTTATTGCAATCAAAGAGGTATCTCCTCTGATGATGCGGTTTCAATGATAGTTAATGGTTTTTGCAAGGAAGTTTTCAATGAGTTGCCCATGGAATTCGCTGTAGAAGCTACGAAGCTTATGGAAGTTACTCTTGAAGGTAGCGTAGGCTAATAGGACGATCTAACTATGCTGAATGTAGAAAATCTCCATGCAGGAGTTGATGATAAAAAAATCTTAAAGGGACTAAACCTTCACATAAAACCAGGTGAAATGCATGCCGTTATGGGGCGCAATGGTTCTGGTAAAAGTACGTTGTCAAATGTAATAACCGGTAAAGATGGATACACAATATCAAAGGGTGATATCATTTATGAAAACAAATCGATTATTGACTTATCACCTGAGCAGAGAGCTTTGTCAGGTATATTTATGTCATTCCAGTATCCAGTTGTAATGCCTGGAGTTAACAATACCTATTTTTTAAAGGCTGCTTTGAATGCAAAACTAAAACATTCTGGACAAAAAGAAGTTGATGCTGCTGAATTTTTGAAAATAGTCAAAAAAAAGTTGACTGAGCTAGATATGGATAGCTCCTACCTAAAACGTTCAGTTAATGAAGGTTTTTCAGGTGGAGAAAAAAAACGGAATGAAATTCTTCAGATGATCACACTTGAACCGAAACTAGTTATTATGGATGAAACAGATTCTGGCCTAGATATCGACGCATTAAAAATAATTGCAAATGGAATTAATAAATATCGTAGTCCTAATCGCTCATTCCTTGTTATAACTCATTATCAACGATTATTAAAGTACATAGAACCCGATGTTGTTCATGTGTTGATTGATGGAAAATTTGTAAAATCTGGTGGGAAAGAACTTGCCTTGCAGCTTGAAAAAAAAGGTTATCGCTGGCTTGAATCATGATACCTCTCTATTTACAAACTGAATTTGAAAAATTAAATTCTTTAAAACTTTATTCAAAAAAAGATCGGCACTTAAGAAAAAAAGCCTTCAGCGAATTTCTAGAAAAAGGTCTTCCAAATAATAAATCGGAAGAATGGAGGTATACAAATTTATCTAAAATCAATAAGGGTGTTTTTAGGATACCGGAAACTGGAGATGGATCTGAAAAAAATGTTAATACCTACAACTACCCTCTCAAATCACTTCACACTATCGTTATTTATAACGGTTTTTTTAGAAAAGATCTTTCTACAATCCCTAATGGAATAAACCTTGATTCAAATATTGATTTTACTGAAAGAAATAGTAATGCAAAGCAACCAGAAAGATCATCTTTTGGCCTATTGAATACTGCATTTATGCACACTAGCTTATACTTAAAGGTTAAGGAAGAAACTGTTATCGATGAGCCCTTGAGAATACTTTTTATTTGCTCAGGTAAAGAGAAACTTATGGTGCATCCAAGAGTTCAAATTGATCTTGGGAATTTTAGTTCTCTCAACGTTATAGAACATCATGTAGGAAGCTGTGATGAATATTTTTACAATGAATCAATTGTCCTAAAGGTTGGTAGATATGCAAAATTTGATCACATTAGAATTCAAAATAATTCAAAAAAAACAATAAATTTTTGCAATCTACATATTCAACAAAAATCAAATTCAGACTATTCATTTACTCAATTTGCTCTTGGCTCTGCATTGAGTAGAATTAACCTTTATGCAGATCTTATTGGGCATAGAGCCAATTGTGCTTTAAATGGTTTAAGCATGTCAAATAACGACCAACATCTCGATGCTTTTATTGTCACAAACCATCATGCTCCTAATTGCACTAGCTCACAAAACTTTAAATACATTTTAAAAGATAAATCATCAGGTGTCTTTAATGGGCGCTCCATTGTACAAAATAGTGCTGAAAAAACTTCCTCAAGTCAGTCAAATAAAAATTTATTGCTATCTAAACAGTCTCTGATGAACTCTAATCCTCAACTTGAAATCTACACCGATGATGTAAAATGCTCCCATGGGTCATCTACAGGCGCTCTTGAATCTGATGCGCTATTCTACATTAGATCTCGAGGGATAGATCAAACATCAGCAATATCCTTGCTTGTCGGTGGCTTTGCTTCAGAAATAATTGAAATTATTAAAATTTCTAGTGTTAAAAATTACATAAATGACTACTTTGATCAATGGATCAGTAAAAACGATCAATGAGTGTTCAAGAAGAATTAAACAATTTAAGAGAGATATTTGTTCTCTTTGAAGATCCAAAAGATAAATTTGTTCAATTAATGGATATGGCCAAAGATTCTGGAGTTCTTAGAGATAATGAAAAAATTGATAGAAATAAAATCAATGGATGTACATCTCAAGCTTGGGTAGTAGGCAACATCAATCCAGATAAAACTTATACCTTTAGAACTGATTCAGATTCTTTAATTGTAAAGGGCTTATTATTAATCTTAGAAAAAATATTTACAAACCAACCCGCCAAAGATATTCTTGAGATGAATAGTGATGGGATTCTTCGTGCTATAGGTCTTGAAAAAACAATCACAAACCAAAGAACAAATGGCTTCGCTAATGCTGTTGAAAAAGTCAAAAGTATTGTACTATGAATCACTCTAATTCTGATTCAGTTAAATTAATTCGAGACGTTGATGCATATATGATTCCGTCTGGGGATAAAATAAAGTTAATTAAAGGAAATTTGGTTAGAATAACTCAAGCTTTAGGCGGTAATTATACTGTTATTATTAATGGGAATATGGTCCAAATAAATGCAGAAAATGCTGATGCGTTAGGATTTGAAAATTTAAAAGAGATAACCACCTTGCCATCTGGAGATATCGAACAACAAATTTGGGATCAATTAAAAACATGTTACGATCCAGAGATACCTGTAAATATTGTTGAACTTGGATTAATCTACGATCTAAACGTAAGCGGAAAGAGCAAAGAGAAAAATGTTGAAATAAAGATGACGCTTACAGCTCCGGGTTGTGGCATGGGCCCCGTGATTGCAGATGAAGTTGAACGAAAAGTAAATGGAATAAATGGGGTGAAAAATGTCTTAGTTGAACTTGTTTGGGAGCCAATGTGGAACAGAGATATGATGAGTGAAGAAGCACAATTAGAGCTTGGAATGTTATAAATGGAACTTTCATTAGACAACATAAAGAAAGATTTCCCAATTTTCAAAGATTCGAATCTTATTTATTTGGATAATGCTTCAACGACTCAAAAACCAAAAGTTGTATTAGATTCTGTCACTTCAATGTACTCTAAGTCAAACGCAAATGTTCACAGATCTATATACTCGCTTGGAAGTGAATCAACAAAGAAATTTGAAACTGCTCGAGAAAAAACTTCAGCGTTCATCGGTGCAAATTCAGAAAAAGAAATTATTTTTACTAGTGGAACCACAGAATCAATTAACCTTCTAGCTCAATCACTTGGCAATACATTAAAGCCTGGTGATGAAATATTAATATCAGAAATGGAACACCACTCAAATCTTGTCCCATGGCAACTTGCTGCTAAAAGGACAGGAGCAACACTCTCCTACATTCCACTTTCTGATAATGGTGAACTTGATTTATCTAATCCAGAACAGTATTTTAAACCATCAACAAAAATTGTTTCCATCACTCATGTATCTAATGTTTTAGGAACAATAAACCCAATAAAAAAACTTGCTAAATACTCTCATAATGTCGGTGCAATATTTATAGTTGATGGTGCTCAAGCTGCACCCCATCAGCTTGTTAATGTAAATAATTTAAACTGCGATTTTTATACTTTTTCAGGGCATAAAATGTTAGGGCCGACTGGAATTGGCGTACTTTGGGGAAAAATTAATTTGCTCGAATCCATGGATCCCTTTATGGGTGGTGGTGAAATGATTGAAAATGTTTCAATGGAATCCTCGACATGGAATCAAGTACCGTATAAGTTTGAAGCAGGAACACCTAACTTTGTCCAAGCGGTTGGTTTAGGAACGGCGATTGATTATATTAATTCAATAGGAATTGAGAAGATATCAGATCACGAAAAAAATCTTACTAAATACGCAATTGAGAAGTTGTCTCAGATAAATGGCTTTAATATTTTTGGATCTTCAAGGGAAAGAATTGGTGTTATAAGTTTTAATTTAGACGGCATTCACCCCCTTGATCTAGCACAATTCTTAAATGAAGAAAATATTGCTATAAGGGTTGGTCATCATTGTGCTCAACCTCTGCTGTCCAAACTAGAAGAGACCTCTATTGCAAGGATAAGTTTTTATATTTATAATAATGAAAAAGATATAGATAAATTTTGTGAATCACTTCTAAGGATTAGAACTTATTTTTAAATGAAAACCATTTTATTAGATGATTTTTTAGATAATGGAATTATTCGCGAAAAATCATTTCGCAATCAAGTAAATAACTTAAACCTAAATAAATTTGATGGAGAAAAAGTGATTATTAAAGGTTGCTCAAGTGTGGTGGTTCCCACTTGGGCTTATCTTATTATTACAGCTGAAATCGCGCAAGTTGCTGACAAAATATATTATGGAGAACCAAGATACGCAGTAAAAATTTTTAGTAGAAAAAAAGAATGAGAATATCAGAAAATCGGCTGAGTTGGGAAAACTATTTTATGAATATTGCTAAAGAGGTTGCTACACGTTCCACTTGCGATAGAAAGCATGTAGGAGCTGTAATTGTTAGAGATAAAACAATCCTTTCAACTGGTTATAATGGCAGTATAAAAGGCCTTCCTCATTGTGATGAAATAGGACATGAAATGGTAGATGGACATTGCGTTAGAACAACCCACGCAGAAGCAAATGCAATAGTTCAAGCTGCTAAAAATGGTGTAAAAATCAATTTAGCAGAAATATATGTCACGGCTTCTCCATGTTATAATTGTTTTAAGTTAATTGCTAACGCAGGAATAAAATCAATCTATTTCGATGAATTTTATCGTGATGAGCGAATTATTAAAAGGTCTGAAGAAGCAGGCATTCAATTGATAGATATAAATAATTAATCTAAATTTTCATATATGGACGTTCAAAAAGTTGATTTTAAAGACTTAAATGCGCCTGATAAATTCACCACGTCTCTTCATCAGACAGGATTTAGTGTGCTTACTAATCACCCTGTTGATATTGACCTTATTAAGTCCGTTTACTCAGATTGGAAATCCTTTTTTAATAACAGTAAGAAAGATGAGTATATATTTGATCCTTTAAAACAAGATGGCTATTTCCCTTTTAAGACAGAAAATGCTAAAGATAGTTCTTTAAAAGATCTCAAGGAGTTTTTTCACTTTTATCCTTGGGGCAAATATCCAAAAGACCTAGGAAACGCTACTTTAACCTTATACAATCAATTATTAAAATTAACATCTATTCTTCTAGGATGGATTCAAAATCAAACTCCCGAAAATGTAAAATCACTTTTTTCTACTCCACTACCTAAGATGATTAATGGTGGCAATCGTAATCTGCTAAGAATAATTCACTATCCGCCTCTTGATGGCAACGAAAAAAAAGGAGAGATAAGAGGATCTCCCCATGAAGATATTAATTTAATTACATTGCTAGTTGCAGGAACACAACCTGGTCTTCAGGTTAAAGATAATAAAGGTATTTGGCATGATATTTCTTGCAATCTAGGTCACTTAGCAATAAATGTAGGTGATATGCTTCAAGAAGCTTCGGGTGGTTATTATCCATCAACAACCCATCAAGTAGTTAACCCTGGAAATCATATTAAAAATGAAAGTCGTTTTTCAATGCCATTATTTCTTCATCCACGGGATGATATTATTTTATCAAAAAAATACACAGCAAAAGCTTATTTGAATGAACGGCTAAAAGAAATCGGTTTAAAATAAATTAAATATCTTACGTTTTGCTGCTTTATTTAATCTTCTCTTTTTTATTTAAGATTTATTTTCATTTTTAGGATAAATAACATTGAATTTGAAAAAAATTAAATTGATATGCTTGCTTTATCTTATTTTTTTCTACACCTTATCAAGCTGTAAAAAAATAGATTATGAGCCTTTGGAATTAGATTATCTATACAAACACAAAGATCGAAATAATAATTATCTAGTCCGAAGATCTAATGGCTTTCATAAACTTAATGGCGTTACTATAAAAGATTCAAGCTATGGTATTATTACTGTTCATGGTTATTATCCAGAAAGAGAAAAAGCAAAAGGCCATGAGTGGGTAAAACCATTAAATATAATTTCAGAAAAAAATATTCCCATTTGGTTTTTTAAATACGACTGGAATAATTGTATTCAACAATCAACAAATTATCTACATGAACAATTAGAGCCATTTATAGATGAACATAATTATTTGGATTCAATATGGATAATTGGTCATAGTATGGGCGGAGTAATAACTGCATTACTATCTGAACAGTGGGACTTGAAAATACCAATTACTGTTCATAGTGTTGCTGCTTCTTTAGGAGAATATAACCAAAAAGTTTCAGGCTGTAATAAATTTAAAAAAGACCAATATACGATTGATGAAAAAGTAAATTTTACTCAATGGAAAACAAAAAAGGAGCATGATGAAATCTTCGGCAGAATGGATTTTGATCCTCAAATAATAATTCTCAAAGGGGGTAAAAGCGTACTTCTTCCCTCTGAGTGGAATGGTAAACGCATAGGCCACAACTTTTCTTTATATTGGGTTTGCAAAAATATTTAAAAGTATAATGTGTACTTAATGAGGTTAAATAGATAAAACAAAAAAAGTTAAAAAAAACTTGAAAAAGCTAATATGAAAGATATAAATAAAGTCGGCATAATAGGTTCTGGCTTAATGGGGCATGGTATAGCCTATGTAACTGCTATTGTTGGTATCAAAACTGTGATGGTAGATAGAACACAAAAGATTGCTGACCTGGGACTTAGCAAAATAGAATCGATATTGCTAGGCAAATTAAGAAAAGGTCTAATAACTAAAGAAAAAATGAAAAAAACATTAAATAAGATCACTGCTACAAATAAATTTAAAAACCTATTAGGGTGTGATCTAATAATTGAAGCAGTTTATGAAGATCGAGATCTGAAGGGGAGGGTTACTATCCAAGCTGAAAAATATATAAATGAAAAAGGTATCTTTGCCTCAAATACATCAACCATACCAATTACTACATTAGCAAAAGTATCTCGTAAACCTGATAACTTTATAGGGATTCATTTTTTTTCACCTGTCCACAAGATGAAATTAATAGAAATAATAAAAGGTAAAAAAACAAGCCAAACAGCTCTTATGAAAGCACTTTATTACGCAAAAAAAATTAAAAAAACTCCAATTGTTGTCAATGACAGTCCTGGTTTTTATACAACCCGTGTATTTGAAAGATATACCAATGAAGGTTTAGAAATGGTTTATGAAGGACAAAAAACAGAATCAATTGAAAATTCCGCAATTGAGGCTGGATATCCCGTAGGTCCACTAGCAGTAATTGATGAAATAAATATTAATCTAATTGCAAGCATAAGAAAGCAAAGACTTCGGGATCATAAAGAAAAAAATTACAAAATGGCAAAGCTTAACCCGGACAAAGTAATTGACATAATGCTTAAAATAGTAAACAGGACTGGGCGCAAAGGAATAGGAGGTTTCTACGAATATCCAGAACATGGGAGAAAATTTCTTTGGACTGACATAGAAAAATATTTCCCTCATTCAAACAAACAGTTATCTATGACTGAAATGATGGATCGATTTTATTTTTCTCAAGCAATAGAATCAATACGATGCTTTGAAGAGGGTGTAATAGACTCAGTTTCTGATGCAAATATAGGCAGTATATTAGGTTGGGGATTCCCAAAGTCAAAAGGTGGCACCATAAAGTTTGTAAATGATTATGGCATTTCTAAATTTTTGGATAAAGCAGAAAAATTAGCTTATAAATATGGTGACCGCTTCGCACCACCCAAACTACTTATTGAACTAGTTAATACAGGAAGAACATTTTAATCGATAAGTATTAAATGCTGGATAGGAAAATATTAAATAAAAAATATAAAACTGCAAAATTTCTTATTGAAAAAGAACGACTAGTCCTATTTGCTAAAGCTACTGGGCAAACAGACCCTATTTATCTTGATGAGGTCAAAGCGAAGGCTAGAGGCTACCCCACTCTTATCGCACCTCCCACTTTTCTAACAGTAATATTCCATGAACAGGATAAGCCATTTGAGTATCTTGGTGATCTCTCAATTGATTTGAGTAAATTACTGCATGCTGGTCAGATCTATAAATACCATAAGCCAGTTTTTTCTGGAGATATTATCACAGTTGAAGGCCAGATTGTTAACATATTTGATAAGAATAATGGAGCCCTGCAATATTTTGATTTTGAATCAAAATATTATAATCAAAAAAGTATGCTTGTTGCAGAATCATTATCAACATTAGTAATAAGGTAGTATTATGAATAACTGGAACTACAAATCTGTAAAAGTAGGCAATGAATTACCAAGCATGGAAATAGATTCAATATCTGAAGATACTTTATCAAAATATGCTGAGGCATCTGGTGATTATAACCCAATCCATCTTGATTGTAATTATGCAAAAAAAATTGGACTTGGTGGTGTTATAGCCCATGGTATGTTAATTATGGCCTACCTAGGTAGAACATTAACTGAAAATATTAAACAAGATAATATTTTGGAGTATGGAGTAAAATTCTTATCGATGGTTAATATCGGGGATAATCTATTATGTACTGGCTATGTAGATGATATAATGAAAAAGAATTCTAAAACACTATTGAAGATTAAGTTAGGGGTTAAGGATCAAAATGGAGATAAAAAATTAGATGGCTATACAATAGTTGATATACCATGATAAAATAATGAATGGAAAATCGTTTCATTAAACATTCAAAAGTTCAATTCCCAATCATCTGTGGTGCGATGTATCCATGCTCTAATCCTGAGCTTGTGGCTGCTGCTTCAGAGGGAGGTGGTATAGCTATTTTACAGCCCGTTAGCTTGACATTTGTCCACGGATATGATTTAAGAGAAGGTATTAAACATATTCGATCATTAACTGATAAGCCAATAGGCTTTAATGCACTGATTGAAAAAGGAAGTAAAAAATATATTGATCGTATGTCTAAATGGATTGATATAGCACTTGAAGAAGATATTCGTTTTTTTGTTACTTCTCTTGGAAAACCAGATTGGGTTTGTAAAAGAGTCCATGAGGTTAAAGGTTATGTTTATCATGATGTAACTACCCGGCATTGGGCAAAAAAGGGCATAGATTGTGGAGTAGATGGTCTTATATGCGTAAATAATCGAGCAGGCGGACATCTAGGACCCCAATCAATGGAAAAAATATATGATGATTTGTATGATTTAGAATTACCATTAATCTGTGCTGGTGGAATTGGTAATAGAAAAGAATTTTTGCATGCTATGAAAATAGGTTATGATGGAGTTCAAATGGGAACACGTTTTATTGCAACCACAGAGTGCAACACAGCTAAAGGCTGGAAGGATGCCATCATAAATTCTTCTGAGGATGATATAGCTTCAACTACAAGACTTACTGGTGTCCCTATTTCAGTAATTAAATCTAAAAACTTTAAGGCAGAAAATTCTTGGCTTATGAAAAAGTTACTTAATAGTAGATTAAAGCATTATGCAAGGTTGGTTCTAAACTTAAACTCTTTTATTAGATTTAAATATATTTCAAATAAAAATGATCTGAAAAATCTTCAAAAGAAAAAAAAATACTACTCTGCTGGGAAAAGTGTTCACAATGTGAAAAACATTGAATCAGCAATAACAATTATGAAACGACTTGGAGAATCCTGGATTATAAAAAAATCAAAAAATGGGGAATAACAAAAAAATTAGGATTGGATGTGCATCTGCATTTTGGGGTGATACTTCAACAGCGGCAAATCAACTTGTACAAAAAGGAGATCTCAATTATCTTATATTTGATTTTCTTGCAGAAGTAAGTATGTCAATTCTTGCGGCAGCAAAAATAAAAAATCCTAAAATGGGATATGCTGCTGATTTTGTAGATCAAGTCAAACCTCTTTTAGCCAAAATAAAAGAAAAAAATATAAAAGTAATCTCCAATGCTGGAGGTATAAACCCTAACTCATGTAAAGTAGCACTAGAAAACCAGGCAGAAAAATTAGGTGTGAAACTAAATATTGCTGTAGTTGAAGGAGATAACCTTACATCAAAAATAGCGACGCTAAAAAAAGAAAACATAGTAGAAATGGAAAGTAAAAAACCTCTTCCTGATTCATGTCTAAGTATAAATTCATACCTTGGAGCATCAGGAATTGTAAAAGCTCTACAAAAAAATGCAGATATTGTAATAACCGGCAGATGTGTTGATAGTGCACTAGTTTTAGGTCCATTAATGCATGAATTTGAATGGAAAGAGTCTGATTATGATCTTCTTTCAAGTGGAAGTCTTGCAGGACATATTATTGAATGTGGAGCACAATGTACAGGAGGGAATTTTACTGATTGGAAAAAAATAAAAGGATTTGATAATATGGGTTTCCCTTTCGTTGATGTATTCAAAAATGGTGACTTTATTGTATCAAAACCTCCGGGTACAGGAGGTACAGTTAACTTTGGAACTGTAGCTGAGCAATTTTTATATGAAATAGGAAACCCTAAGGAATATATATTGCCTGATGTAATATGTGATTTTACAAATGTTACAATAAAAGATTTGGGATCAGATAAAGTGATGGTTCAAGGAGCAAAAGGCTGGCCACCAACAAACAACTATAAAGTATCAGCAACATATATGAATGGATACCACATAGCTGGAACATTAGTAATAGGAGGACAAGATGCAAAAATGAAGGGAAAAATTATTGCAGAAGCGATATTTAAAAAGTGTTCTCTAATCCTTGAAGAGCATGATCTACCTCCATTTACTAATACATCCTATGACTTACTTGGATCTGATTCAATTTATCAAGATAACAAAACTAAACTTAGTACCAGAGAAATTGTTTTAAGGCTAGTTGCTCGGCACCCAGATAAAGTTGCATTAACTTATTTATCAAAGGAGATGGCTCAAGCTACAACAGGAATGGCACCGGGTGTTATAAACTATCTTGGTGGTCGACCTTCAGTATCTCCATCAATTCATTTGTTTTCTTTTTTGTATCCTAAAAGTAAAATTAAGGTAAAAGTAAAAATCGATAGAAAAGCGATTTCTGTAAAGGTCAAAACAAATAAAATTTATAAACCATTAGAGAAGAGTAAGCATATCCAATCAGTTCAAGTTATTGAAGCAAAATTTTACACGCAGCTAATAAATCTTGCTTATGCGCGTAGCGGTGATAAAGGCGACCATGCAAATATTGGCGTAATTGCAAGGGAAGCTCATTTCTTCCCTTATCTTGACAATGCTTTAAATCCTGATTCTATATCAAAATATTTTAGCCACGTTTTAAAAGGCTCTGTATTAAAATGGATTGTTCCAGGAATTAATGGTATTAATTTTTTATTAATGAATTCCCTTGGTGGTGGTGGAATGGCTAGCTTAAACATTGATCCACAGGGTAAAGCTTATGCACAACAGCTCCTCGAATATCCAATCCCCGTCTCATCAAAAATAATTGAAGATGTTAAAAAAAATCATCTTAAGTAAAATATTTGGTTTAAAATAAATTGAAAGAATTACTAAATGAAACTTTTGACAATAAACTTTAACTTAAAAATATATTTAATAAGGGACTCTAATATTCAATGAAAAATCTACCTAAAACAGAAAATTGTATCCTTGAACTTGAAAACGATTGGATTACTATTTGGTTTAATCGTCCAAAAAAACGCAATGCTTTATCTGAAAATTTACTAAACGACATTAGTTCCACTTTGTCTGCAATAAATAAAGATAAATCAATAAGAGGAATCATTTTTAGGGGAAAGGATAATGTTTTTTGCGCTGGTTTAGATTTAACAGAAGTAAAAAAAATAACTACAGCAACAAAAAATGCTCATATACTAGCAACTAAAATGAGTCTTCAAGCAGGATCTGTTTTTAAGCAAATTAATAACGCTCCTCAGTTTACAGTGTCTGTTGTTGAAGGCGTTGGAATAGCTGGCGCATTTGGAATTGCATGCTCAACAGATATTTTAATTACGATGGCTGATGCTCGCTATGCTCTCTCAGAGACAAGAATAGGTTTAACACCGGCTCAAATTTCCCCCTACGTATTGAATCGTTTAGGCTTTTCTCAAGCTAGAAAGTTGATGCTATTGGGGAGTTCCTTCAATGGAGAAAGGGCATTTGAAATGGGTATGGCAGACTTTATTGCACGTGACCAAAAGGAGTTAGACTCTCAAATAAATTATCTGAAGAATGAGGTAAATAAATGTAGCCCCAATGCAATTGCAGCAACAAAAAAAATCTTTTTGAAACCTCAAGCCATAAATTCTGAGGAAGCTGCAAAGTTATTTTCTGATTGCATGTTAAGTCCTGATGGGCGTGAAGGGTTTTCTTCTTTTTTTGAAAAAAGAAAGCCTTATTGGAGCGTTAAAAAATCTAAATAAAAACATAATGAATTTTAGAGCTTTAATTACTAGAGAAAATGAGCATGGTGATTTTGAAAATACTATTGTCCGCAAATCAATTGAGGACCTTCCTAAGGGTAACCTTCTAGTCAGAGTTGAATATTCTTCTCTTAATTATAAGGACGCCTTATCCGCTTCAGGGAATAAAGGTGTAACGAAAAAATACCCACACACACCCGGCATAGATGCTGCTGGTGTCATTGAAGAATCTTCAGATAGTAACTTCACGAAAAACTCATCTGTGATTGTAAGCGGATATGACTTAGGAATGAATACAGATGGTGGCTTCGGACAATATATTCGAGTACCATCTTCATGGGCTGTAAAGATGCCATCAGGTTTTTCAGCTAAAAAAGCAATGATTATAGGTACAGCAGGTCTTACTGCTGGTCTATCAGTAAAAGCTTTGCAAAAAAAATCTGATATCCGCAATCAATCAATATTAATTAGTGGTGGTACAGGCGGTGTAGGCTCTATTGCTATAAAATTACTAAATCATCTAGGTGCAAATATTACAGTTGTAACTGGGAAGAAAAACAAGTTTCAATTCTTAAAAAGATTAGGAGCAAAAAACATTCTAGATAGAAATGAATTCATTAAGTCAACTCGACTGCCAATGAGTAAGGGTATTTATGACCTTGCAATAGATGTTTCAGGCGGAAGAGTTTTATCTGCAATATTAGCTAGCATGAAATATAATGGTGTAATTATATGCTGTGGCAACGTTGGGGGCGCTAGCTTTAAAACTTCTGTATTCCCTTTCATACTTAGAGGAAATAGTATGATTGGAATTGATTCGGCATTTAAACCAATAAATGAAAAAGCTCAAATATGGAATCTATTTTCGGATGAATGGTCCCTTCCTAATTTAAAAGAATTATATCGGATAGTTAGTTTGGAAGATCTGCCTTTTGAAATAGAAAAAATTTTAAATGGAAAACAAGTAGGAAGAGTAGTTTTAAAACATTAATATTTTTTCACATAAATGCCTATCAAAAAAATATTTTTTAAAATATTCAATATGTCTTAGATATAATCTTTGCCACGTAAGCCTTGTGATACCATTTCAGCAATATCTAGGACTTTTAGGGTTTTTTCATTGCCTGTAGTCTTAACACCATCTTCTAACATTATATTGCAAAAATTGCAAGCGGCTGCAACAGTTTCTGCATTTGTTTCTACCGCTTGATGAATTCTACTTTGATTTATTCTATCTCCTGTCTTGATCTCATACCACATATTGCCGCCTCCTGCACCACAACAAAAAGATTCTGACTTAGATTTTTCCATTTCCTTAATCTTCCCATTTCTAAGTATAGACTGAAGAACGTTTCTTGGAGCATCATATTCATTGTTATGCCTTCCAAGATAACATGGATCATGAAATGTAATATCTTCATCAATCCATGCATCTGGGTTAATTTTTTTTGATTTAATTAATTCATCAATAAATTGAGAATGATGAGAGACCTCAAGATCGATTCCCAGCTCAGCATAGTCATTTTTTAATGTTGTAAAACAATGAGGACATTGGGTTACTATTTTTTTGAAATCGTAACGATTAAGAACTTCTTTGTTTTTTTCTGCCATAGATTGGAAAAGATACTCATTCCCAATCCTTCTTGCGGAATCTCCAGTACAACTTTCTTCATTGCCTAAGCAAGCATAATTAATACCTGCTTTATTCATGATATCAGCAACTGATTGAGATATTTCTCTCCCTCTTGCATCATATGCGCCACTACATCCGGCCCAATAAAGTACGTCTACTTTTTTCTTATCTCGCATTAGTGGAACATTATATCCATCCATCCAGTTTTCTCTGTCTTGGGGAGACAAACCCCACGGGTTGCCATAGTTTTCCATTTTTTCAAAGGTCTCTATTGCATCTTGAGGAAATGTAGATTCCATCATAACGAGATCTTGTCTTAATCTTAGAATATCAATCATTGGCTCATTTCCAACAGGACAAACTTCTATGCAGTAGCCACATGTTGTACAGCTCCATGCAGCTTCTTCAGTCAACATCCAATCTGTTAATGGAGCATCTAGTTTTTCTCCATTAGAAAGTGATATAAAATTTTGGTTGAAAAAGTAACGTTTGTTTATTTCTAGGGCGGAAGGGGATAATTCCTTACCTGTCTCATAGGCAGGACATGCATCTTGACACCGGCTGCATTGTATACATGCATATCCATCTAGTAATTGATTTTGAGGTAAATGTTCAATTCTAGAAGATCCAAATTGTTCAATATTATCATCTTCAAAATCAATTTTTTCTAGGCTCGCCATTGATCTTCTTTTTTCTTTGGCCATAATATTTAAGGGTCCCATAAATATATGTGCGTGCTTAGACATTGGGAAATAAGGTAAAAATACTAGAATTAACCCTATTGCTAGCCACCATGTAATGTGTTCCAACATTATTATTGTATTTGGTTGAAGATTTATCCATAATCTAGCTGTCATGTTTGCAGCTGGTTGAGACCAGTCTGGATGGGAACTTGCAATTTCAAAGGATGCTGATAAAAACCTTGAGCCTACGTGAATTATTATAAAGGCACCAACAAGGAGCGAATCAAAACGCATGCCACTTATCGCTATTTCAGAAAGTAATACAGGTTTTTTTATCATTAGCTTCTGATCTCGAAATAAAAACCTTCTTATTAAAAAATAAAAAATACCACAAAGAACCAAGACACTAAATATATCGACAAATAGCCTGTAAGTATCTCCAACTATATGATTTGGAAAAAATTTAAAGTCAGGTATAAAACCATATAGAACATCAACAATGTTAACAATCAAATAAAGTGAGAACCCCCAAGCAACAAAAGCATGTATAATACCAATAAATGGGCGAGTTTTGAACAAAGTTTTTTGAGTAAGAAAAACAGAAAGTCCACTCTTCCAATTTTTTATAACACCCGTCCATGATAATTGATTAGAACCCAAACTGATAATCTTAAACATTTTACTAAATGTTATATAAGAAACTCCTAAACAACTAATTGTAAGGATTAAAAAAACTACTTTTTCAATAAATGATAGCAAATTTGGTATTTCTTTTTTGATAAAGTTACATAATTGTAGTCTATATCATAAAATATAAGTTATGAAATGAACAATCAATGTCTTGGATCATTTACATGATTACAGGAATGATTAAACTTAAAAAAATGAAGAACTGATCTATTAACTTTTTAAGGCTTCAATTAGTTCGGGAACAATTTCCAGAAGATCACCAATTACGGCATAGTCAGCTATTTCAAAAATAGGAGCATCTGAATCTTTATTAATAGCAAGAATTTTTTTTGAACCTTTCATTCCTACTACGTGCTGAATTGCTCCAGATATGCCTAATGAAAAATAGAGCTTGGGAGCAACATTACTTCCTGAGCTTCCTACTTGCCTAAAAGAATCAATCCACTCTGAATCTACAACTGGTCTACTTGCAGAGACTTCAGCACCTATCAATTCCGCAAGTTCAAAAGCTAGATTAACATTCTCTTTCTTTTCTATACCTCTACCCACAGAAACAAGTATATCCGCACTTTCAAGATCAACATCTCCTGAATCTTCTTGAAATGGCTCATCAGATACAGAACGTACTAAAGAGGGATCAAAATTAACATCAATATTCCGGGAAGAACATTTTCCTTCAGAAATAAATTCTTCATTAAAAGATGCAGACTGAAAGCTAATAATCATTTGATTTGAGCTCGAAGAAATTGATGCATTTAATTTGGCATTTAATATCTGTTTAAAAAACTTACCTCCATCAATTCCTATAATGTCGGGAATAAATGGAATATCAAGTTTTGCGCTTACTCTGGGCATAAAATCTCTTGTTTGATATGTGTGCCCAGCAACAATGAATTTAGGCGATTCATTTTTAATAATATCAGCAACTACTGCAGCATATCCATCTGCATTATAACTAAAAACAGACTCATGATTAACAATAATAACCTCAGAAATATCTATATCTTTCAACTGCTCTGCAAAATGATCTGCATTCATCCCCATAGCCAAGGCAGAAATAGAACCGCCTATTTTTTGGGCCCCCACGATGGCTTCTTTGCTCATGCGATGTAATTCACCGTTGCTATCTTCCAAAATAACAAGAATATCCATTACTATATTGCCTTTATGTCAGTTTTTAATATTTCAATAATCTTAGAAACTGTAGTTTTAACATCACCCTCAATAATTTCAGTATGTTTTGAAGTTTGAGGCATAAATATTTTTTCAATATTTTGATGCGTGCCGCTTACTGAATATTCATTGGCACTTACAGTCTTTACTTCTTTCTTCTTTGCACCCATTATTCCTTTTAATGATGGGTACCTTGGAATATTCAGTCCAGACTGGATAGAAACAGATGCAGGAACCGGTAATGACACCCATTGAAACCAGCCTGATTCAAGCTCTCTTTTTATTTTTATTTTTTTATCTGAAACTTCCGTCTCAACAGCAAGAGTAGCAGTCGACATACCTAATATTTCTCCAATGAGAACACCCGTTTGTCCCATACCTACATCATCAGACTGGAGACCTGTAAAAATAAGATCAAATTTTTCGTATTCTATTGCCTTTGATATTGTTTTAGCTACGGACAAAGGATCAGTCATTAAAGGTTCATCTTCTTTTATAAAAATACCTCTATCAGCCCCTTTTGCTAAACCTTCTCGAATAACTTTTTGTACTCTATCGGGCCCCATACTTATGATAACAACCTCTCCTGATCCCATTCTCTCTTTAATAAGCAAAGCTTCTTCAAGCGCATAATTATCAGGAGGATTCATAGTATATGTAACATTACTTTCCTCTATCCAAGTAGATGTACTATTAATTGGCAGGCTAGATTCACTTCCAGGAACCTGTTTAATTAGAACCGCAATTCTCATAATTTTATTATATGCAACTTATATTCGAGTTGATCTTATACTTAATTTAAAGCTATAAAATGGGTATACTCAAATATGTTTGACAGAATTATAACAGCATTAATATTGAATGGAATATTTATTTTTGGAAGTATCCTTACTTTATATTGCCTATGGATATTGTGGGGAAGATGGAGCATAAGAAATAAAGGATTAAATCAAAAAAAAAAAATAATATTATTATATGTCTTTTCATATCACATAATGCTTTGATTCTTATTTGCGTTGTTTTATTTTTAGGCATAAATACAAATTAGATAAACCATAGTCTTTTGTTTTTGATACAAAATAAAACCTAATTAATTAATTAATACTGAAGGGAGATTCAAATATGAATAAATTGCTAAAAATTTTTATACCTATTTTTTTGGCTTCTACGTTTTTACAATCCCAATCGCTTCAAGGAAATATTGATGTGAATGCTATAACTGTTCATTATACTTACGTAGCTCGCGCTGCAGAAAGTCCTGAGGATAGTCTTGGAGGCAATACAGTTTCTGTATCATGGCCAAGTTCTGCCCAGCCTCTTTACACAAGAACAGTTGCTGGGTACGCACCTGGCGATACAATAACTACTCGTTTTGTACCTTTAGTTACACCAGAGCTAATGGCGGCTGTTGGAGTTTCTCTTAATATAGATTTAAATGATGATGGTACTTTCACAATTAATGAGGGTAGCACTTACCCCACAACCGAATCAGACAACTGCTCGACATATGCTACAATCCCTGGTGTATCTGAAAATGGAACCTGGACAGGAAGCAATGGATTTGTTCACCCCGATGATCCAACAAAGTACTCTCTTGGTTGGGGGATTTCTCTGTCAAGTGTTTTTGCTCAATTTTCTGCCGCTGATATTCTTAATGGTGAGTTAGGCGTTAATTATGGCCCCGGTACAGATATGCCTGATTGGGGAATGGCGACTGTAACTTATACAGATGAATCAAGAACCATTCCAGCTGGATTAGAGATTTATTGGGAAGCGACTGATGGAGTTGGATCAGGCCTAGGTGTTAATGACGATGGACAATTAAATGATTTCCTTGGAGTTCCTATATCTCCTGGTGATACGGTTACTATTGCAAATACTGAAGCATACCTGATGTATTTGCATCCTGACACAAACCTTTGGTATAACCTTGGATGGACTGGAAGTGAAGAACCATTTAGTACTCCTATTTTAAACGGAGGTGGCCATCCAATAGATCCTAATAATCCAGACACCTACGAAATTGATCCTTTTACAGGTGATACAAGTTCAGCTGGAAGAGTGACTACAAACAAAGCTTATATTTTTGATCCATCCGGGGTTCTATCTGGTGGTGATGGTGTCCTTTTTAGTGGTGATGAATTATTGGCACCGACTGGCTATTTTTTCACTTTCAATTATTTAGAGGCAGGCCAAGTATTTTCTACAGTATTAAATGTTGCATTAGCAGCTTCCGGAGATCTACAAGGCTCTATGACTGCAGCTGCAGACTCAGTTGCGTTCATATATCTTGATGAAGCCACATCTTCAGCTATCGGAGCTAGCGTTGGTCAATCTTTGTATGATCAGTATATAGCTTGTTTAGGAACAGGTGCTGGTGAAGAAGAATGTTCTAATATCTTCTTATTGGGCCCCACTGCAACACTACTTGCAGTTCAGACTGCTTGTGATTACGAATGCGGAGTCGATGACTCAGGCTGGGACTTTGATCCTGAATATGGCACTGGTAGACTGATTTTTGAAGTAGATAATGCATGCGTATTAGATAAAACAACTCAAAGAGTAAATGTTTTTGGCGCATACAGCGGTGCTAACGCGGAAATAGACATGGAAGCTCCCATTGCTAATGAATTTAAACTTCATGGTAATTTCCCTAATCCCTTTAATCCAGTGACAAAAATTAGATTCTCAACGGAACGTGAGTCTGTAGTAAAAGTGACAATATTTTCGATCCTTGGAGAAGAAATTAATGTTGTTGAAAACAGTCAATTAAACGCTGGCACCTATAATATTACATGGTATGGAAAAGATAGTAAAGGTGATAAAGTACCTAGCGGCTTATATTTTTATGAAGTAAGATCTGATAATCGAATTCAAAAAGGGAAAATGTTACTTCTGAAATAAGACTAATATTTTAAAAAAATAATCATAATTAAATATACGAAACAGCCTCGGAAAACGAGGCTGTTTCGTATCGGCTAATTAAATGAAGCTTAAGTACATCTTTTATTTTCTATTTTTGTCATTTGTATCGAGTAAAGATAGTGGTATCAACGGTAAAGTAATTGATTCGGCTACCGGCAATCCACTTGCTGGTGCAAATGTCATTTTAGAAAATACCATAAAAGGTTCAGCATCAGATATTAAAGGTGATTTCATTATCAGCAATGTTGAACCAGGTACCTATATCATCAAAGTATCCTATATTGGCTATGAAGACTATAATAAAAAGGTTATAATTGCTAATAATGAATTAATAGATTTAGAAATTGCACTTGCTCCACAAGCTATTGAGCTCGAAACTTATGTTGTTACCGCATCTAGAAGAAGGGAAAGAATTGAAGACGCACCCGCAGCAATATCTGTTATCACAAAAACTGAAATAAGGCGAGAAAGTAACACAAATCTTGGTGATTACCTTAAAGGGACTAAAGGTATAGATTTTACTCAATCAGGCATTGACAGCTATAATATGACAGCGAGAGGATTTAACTCTTCATTTAGCTCAAGACTATTAACACTTATGGATGGCAGAATGGCAAATGTACCTTCTTTACGTCTAACAGCATATAATGTTATTCCTGTTTCTTTTGAAGATGTTGAACAGATTGAGGTTGTACTTGGACCAGCTTCTGCCCTTTATGGACCAAATGCTCATAGTGGGGTATTGAATATTGTTACCAGCTCTCCACTTAGATCTCAAGGAACAAGTATAAATATTCAAGGTGGTCTTTTGAGTCAGACTGACACAGACTTACTAAAAAAAATAAGCTTCAGAACTGCTCACAAGTTCGGTAATTTTGGATTTAAGATTTCTGGAGTTGCTCTTTCCGGTCAAGATTGGACTCATTTTAATGAGGACGAACATGAAGGGCATGATCCAGTATTCATTGGTCGACCAAGCCTAAAACATGATAGAATTGACAGGGGGGGAAGATTAGCACCAGAGTCTGATAACAATCCGATATTTAGTCAGTCTATGATTCAACATGTTAAAGGAGCAGATGAAACTTGGGTTGGTTATTATTGGGGAGATTACATTTCAGCTGATGGAGAAGAAGGATCACCGGTAGTCACACAAGAAATGATAGATGATGCTAGCACAGATGAGTTTAATCGATATACATTAGATAACGGAATGACCCTTTGGTTCGTAACCCAAGATAAACTCGGTAATAGTTATGCGGATGGAATTGATAATGATAGTGATGGATACATTGATGAAAAAATAGACATTGGAATTGATGATGAGGAGGAAGCCTGGGTGGATGGAGTTGATAATGATGGAGATGGTTTAATTGATGAAAATGATGAGCTAGGTAGCGCGTGGCTAGAAAGATTTGGAAGCAAAACTGATATTTCAAATTTAGAACCGCTTACCTCGAACTTTTATACACCTGATTCGTCTTGGAGCGCTGTAGACCCACTCCATAAATTTGGCTTTGGTGATTATAGATACGATTCAAATGGTAATATTGTTTTTGATACAAACAATAACGGGATTTTTGATGATGATTGGGGTGATAATGGATTAGATGATGATAACGATTGGGGACTTTGGAAAGATGAATTGGGAAATGCTTTTAATATCCCACATGAACCTTTCACTGACTTAAATGGTAATGGGGTATATGATTCAGATGTTTCAGAATCATATATCGATATCTTTGGAACCCTTACTCTTCTAGACTTTGGTCTAGATGGGATTCCTGCCCAAGATTTAAACGGTGACGGCGACTATGATGATGATGGCGATATTCCACCTGACGAAGATGGCACAGAGGGAAATGGAGTTTGGGATGGAGAGACATTTGAAAACCTTAATGGGAACACTGAAGTTATTGATGGTGAGGTTGTTCCAATTTGGGATACTTTTACAAATAATGATATCGATGGTGATAGAAAACCAAGCCGAGGTGAAAATGGTGTCGATGAATTTGATGAAAGAGATTTCTCTGTAGACTACGGAAAACTCGGAAATATCTATAAAGATGCAAACGATGATGGGATAGATGATTACCCAAACTTTAAAGTACGTAATTATCGATATGACATTCGTTTAGATTGGGAGCCTAGCTCCGATTTTACAGCTATCTTTTCTCACGGATATGCTTGGGCACGAAATATTAATATTACTGGTATCGCTCGCTACCTAGCTGATGGTTGGGTTTATAAATATTATCAGGGTAAAATTAGATGGAAGAATTTTTTCCTCCAGAGTTATTTAAACACAAGTAACTCTGGCAGCTATAAAAATCCAACTAGAAATCTTGCTACGGGTAGTGTAATCTACGATAGGTCTAAAAAATTTAGTGCCCAACTTCAGCATATGAATGAATGGTTTGATGGTGATTTACGCTTTGTGTGGGGTCTCGATTATTTTTTGACAATGCCTGATACACGAGGCACTATATTATCGGATAAGGAGTTAACAGATAAAAGAGATAATAATGGTAATGGTGAATCCGGATCACCATATATATTTGATGATAGAAATGATAATACATGGTATGATGATGGAGAAGGTTTTAGTAAGTGGGCAACAGAAAATGGGGGACAATTCGGAACTCCCTCCAATTCTTCCTATGACGACTCTGTTATAGGCGCAATTTCAGATAAAATTGACAATGATCGTGATAGTGATGATTATAATGATTTGAATCAAAATGGGATCCCCGATTATTTAGATACCAATCAAAACGGTCAATATGATATCGGAGAACAAATTGAACCAGGGGTAAAATGGCTAGGTGGACAAAACTTTTATGTTTTTGCGGATGGAATTGATAATGACGGTGATGGAAAAATTGATGAAAATATTGACGAAGGGATTGATGAATCTTTAGAAGATAATCGCTACACAGTTAATGAACTTGGAGCATACTATCAGGCTAATTGGAAAATCAATCCAAAATGGGAGATAATTCAAGCCACTAGGTTTGATGTCCATGATCGACTAACAAATTTAGTTAAATTTAACAATCAAGGATCCGGAGCTGGATACAGCCCATTTGATTGGGATTTTAACTTTAATAATACCGATGGATTGCAAATATCTCCAAAGTTAGGCTTAGTATACAAACCTAGAGAAAACCAAAGCTATAGATTAACTTGGGCAAAAGCTTTCAATACCCCAACTAACCAAGCTTTATTTCTTGATATTTTTGTTACTAGAGTTTCAGTTTTTAAAGTTTATGCTCGTGGCGCTGATGGTGGGTATGTTTTTAAAAGAGATTCTGATGGTAATCCATACCTATACGACCCCTATGATGGTCAATACGAAGCTGTAGATACAAGCAATTCAATTTATTTTTACCCATCGACGGATCCAAAAATTGAAGGGTTTTACGGCCAGACAGTATTGGACTTGCCTGAACTGGTACCAGAAACCGTAACCTCTTGGGAGTTTGGTTACAAAGGTCGATTAAATAAATTTATGTTTGGAACACTCGATATTTACACAAGTCACTATAGCAGCTTTGTCAGTCCAGTTACTTTTATCACTCCTATTGTAATTGATAAAAATGTTTTAGAAACAGACTATAATGGAGATACTAGAATTAACACCATCGAAGATATAGCAAATAATTCAATTGTTGACCAAGAAGACTATGAGGAGTCTTTTAATCATTGGCGCGGAGCAATACAAGGAGTTACAGCTATGGACACAATTTCAGGTTATAATCCTCCAATTGTGGTTGGATATTTAAATTATGGTGAAGTTGACATGTGGGGTTTTGACGCAAGTTTAACTACAATATTTAATTTAAACTGGTCCGCAGATGCAGCCTATTCTTATCTTGGAATGACTGAATTTTTAAATCCAGTAACCAACTCAGTTGATCCAATAAATGCTCCCAGACATAAAGCGAGTTTGAAAATACAATATCAATCAAGAAAATTACCTATTTCAGCCTCCTTAAATACCAGATATGTAGATGGCTTCAAATGGTCCTCTGGTATTTATTTTGGTGATATTAAACCATATACTATTTTTGATACCCACCTTGGATATGAGATTAATAATTTCACAAAAATAAATTTTACCATTTCAAATCTATTAAATAATAAACATACAGAAATCGTAGGTGGCCCATCTCTAGGAAGAGTTTTTCTAGTTCGTTTAAATACAAAATTTTAGTTTTTTATTAATAAAACTGAATTTTAATTTGATATGAAAACACTTGAATATATAGATCTATCATTATTTTTTTTCATTAATCAAACCTGTTCAACGAAACTATTAGACTTATTTATGCCTTTTATAACCAACCAAAAAAATTGGATAATACCTATTATATTTATGATTTTTATTTTAATGTTAAAAACTGGGAAGCGAGGGCGAATAACTTTGGGAGTGCTGATTATTTGTATTGGAATGACCGATTTAATTTCAGCACAAATAGTTAAGCCATGGATAGGACGAATTAGACCTTCACATGAGATAATCGATCAAATTAACTTGCTTGTAAATAAGGGCGGAAAATGGAGCTTCCCATCTAATCATGCAGCAAATACAATGGCTTTAACAGTTATTATTGGATATTTTTATAAAAAATATAAGTCATTTTTAATACTGCTAACTTTGATCATTGGAATATCAAGAGTTTATGTAGGAGTACACTATCCTTTTGATGTGGTTGCTGGT
>MDSZ01146860.1_pt1 | contig 25798 bp, 24 predicted proteins | sample 811201 | NCBI WGS metagenome assembly MDSZ01 (sample SAMN05326647, study PRJNA326480) | marine metagenome | isolation source: seawater | place: Indian Ocean: North | collected 2010 | reverse complement strand
TATTCCGGAGTCAAAAAAATGTGAGGAGTTGGGTATTATTTTAGTCGATGGTCTTGGAGATAAAATTCAATCGTCATCTTGGTTGTTAAAAAACAGATAATATGAAATCAAAAGAAATTTGTTGTATAGGTGCAGGTTATGTTGGTGGCCCAACTATGGCTGTTATTGCACTAAATTGCCCTAGTTATAATATTACAGTAGTTGACTCTAATGCGTCTAGGATATCAGAGTGGAATGGGCCTATAAATGATTTACCAATTTATGAGCCTGGTTTGAAAGAAATTATAACTAAAGTCAGAGGAAAAAATTTAATATTCAGTAATGAAGTTGAAAATTCCATTAAGAAAGCTGATATTATTTTTATTGCAGTCAATACACCAACTAAAACCCATGGAGAAGGAAAAGGAATGGCTGCAGACTTAACTAATATTGAAAAGTGTGCAAAATTAATTGCACAATCATCTTCATCTGATAAAATTATTGTTGAAAAATCTACAGCACCCGTCGGAACAGGTAAAAAAATAAAATCTGTTCTAAATAAAGAAAATTCGAAAATTAAATTTCAAATTGTTTCTAACCCAGAGTTTCTTGCTGAGGGAACAGCTATAAATGATTTGATGAATCCAGATAGAGTTTTAATAGGAGGAGAACAATCTAAAGAAGGTCATATTGCCGTTAATACCATAGCAGACATATACAGACAATGGTTGCCAGAGAATAAAATAATTTTAACAAACCTATGGTCTTCAGAACTTACAAAATTGGCCTCAAATGCTTTTCTGGCTCAGAGAATATCGTCAATTAATAGTCTTTCTGCTCTATGTGAAAAATCAGGGGCTGATATTGATGAAGTTTCTTCAGCAGTGGGAATGGATTCTAGAATAGGAGATAAATTTTTGAAAGTATCTATAGGTTTTGGAGGTTCTTGCTTTAAGAAAGATATACTCAACTTAGTTTATCTATGCAGATATTATTCTCTCGATGAAGTAGCAGAGTATTGGCATCAGATTCTTAAAATTAATGATTTTCAAAAAAAAAGGTTTTCTAAAAATGTAATAGATGAACTTGGGAATAATATAAATAATAAGATAATCTCTATACTTGGTTGGGCATTTAAAAAAGATACAAATGATTCTAGAGAATCTGGATCAATTGATATTTCTGATTATTTAATCAAATCTGGAGCCTCATTAAATATATACGATCCTATGGTAAGTCATAATAAAGTAATTAATGACTTGAAAGAATTGTGGAGATCTCAAGAAATAGAAGAAGATGAGATAAAGACTAGATTAAAAAGAGTAAAATTAAATAATTCCATTGAGGAATCATTATATAATTCATCTTGTATATGTGTTCTAACTGAGTGGGATGAATTTTATAATTACAATTGGGAAAAAACTAGAAATAGACCAGATATAATCTTTGATGGAAGAAATTTTTTAGATGTAGAGAGATTAAAAAAAATTTTTAAAAGAGTAATTAGTTTAGGAAAGTAGCATATGAGACTATTAATAATTAATGATGGATCAGATTACTCTAATTGGGGAATTCAAGCTTGTATAGATGGTTTAAAATCCCATTTCAAAATAATTTTTAATAAAGTAGACACAATTAAACATATTCTTATTCATCAAATTTTAGAATGGGATGTAAGAGTTTTTGGAAAAAAAATTTTTTCAGAAAATAATAGAATTATGTGGAAATTTTCTCCTGTATCAATTCTTCTTCCAGGAGTCTATGATGATTTTGAAGAGGTTGCTGATAAATGGCATAAAGGAAAGGGAGGCAAAAATTCCCTTAAAATAATATCAAAGATTAAAAAGAGTGATATCGTTGTTTTTAATGCAGAAGGATCTACCTATAGGAACAATTTAGGCGCCATAGCTGGGATATTCATTCTATGGTACTCAAAGAAATATTTTAATAAAAAGTCTTACTTTATTAATGGTAGTGTCACAATAAGTTCTGAAGTCCCAAGAATGCCTACTATGATAAAAAAGTGTTACAAGGTAATTGATGGGTTTGCTGTAAGAGAACCATATTCATATCAAGAATTAAAAAACTATATAAAATCAGACAGTAAATTAAAGTTCTTTCCAGATAGTGCTTTTAATGTAAAACTTGATACAAATCAAGTAAATAGAAGTTTAAAAAATAGAATTAACAATTTCGGAGAATTTATTTGTTTCAGCAGGTCTATGCTAAGAGAGAACCCTTCTGCAATAGGCTACCTAATTACTAAACTAGTTGAAAATGGATTTAAAATCATTTTTTTTGCTAAAGATGACACAGATCAGTTTATTAAAAAATACACTGATGGCACAAATACAATTTTTTTAAATGATAAGTACAACTATCATGATATAATGTATGTACTAAGTAAATCAAAAGCACTTATCTCAGGTCGTTATCACCATTTAATCTTTTCCTTGAAACAAGGGACTCCTGTTGTAATGCTCAATACATCTTCTCATAAAATACTTGGTTTAAATTATATGTATAAAGAATTTTTTTCAAGGGTCTTTGACCCAGGTGATCTTTATGATGAAACTGAATTGATTATTGATGAGTTAAAAAGTGTGATTAAATCAAATAAAAGAGTTGAAATTTCTAGATTATCAGAAAAATATAATAATGAATTCAATAAGATAGGCGCATGGCTTCTAAAAAACTAAATAATTTTTAATGAATAAGATTTTTGTTTTATTAAGATTGTCAAAATCAATAATATCAGTTTTGTCTTCTAACGAAAAGGTAAGACTAATGTTTTTTGGTACTTTGTCTATTTTCAATACTTTTTTAGAATTACTAACAATAACTTTCATTATCAATTTATTATTTATCATAGGTGGCAAAAACACAGACGAAACATTTTTTTCTAGTTTTTATGAAATTTCAATTATTGGACAATCACCAATATTGATTTCGTCTATATTAATGATTTCAACAATTCTTATCAAATCAGCTTTTCAAGTATATTTTAATTATAATCAAGAAAAGATATCACATGATATACAGAAGAGATTAAGCATCAGATTATTTTCGAATTTTTTATTCTCTAGGTATGAAGATTACACTAATCAGAACTCTTCATTACTCTTAAGAATATTAACAAGAGATTCTGTAGCAATAAGTAATAGTCTAATTAACCCATTTATTTCAGTTATTAATGAGATACTTCTTATAATATTTATTACATTTTTTATTTTTTATTATGATTTAATATTAGGAATTTCAGTTTATGTAATTTCTATAATATTGATAATTGCATTTAGTATTTATTTTAATAACAAAGTAAAAAGACTTGGAGATACATTTGTCAGTTCAGATACTAGAAGAATTAAGAATATTAATGAATCATTTAAATCATTTGATTTTATTAAGTTACATTTTAAAGAAAAAATATTTATAGACCTTTATTCTAACCATACAGATAAATTAACAAGATCAGGATTTAAAAATATTTTTTTCTTAAAGCTGCCAAAAATTATTTATGAATTTTTTATTTTTCTATTTCTTTTCATACTAATTATAACACTATATTATATTAATAGGACTGATATGCTAATCAGTTTTTTAAGTGTATTAGCCGTATCAATTTATAAAATAATACCATCACTTAATAAAATTTCTAATTCTTTCCAAGCTATTCAGTTTTTCTCTGCACCTTTTTATGATATAATCAAGTTTCTAAATATAGATACAGATAAGGTTAATCCTATCAATAAAATTGAATTCAATTCAATCAATTATAAAAATGTGACATTTCGATATGGTGAAAAAGACATATTTAGAAATATCAACTTTAAAATAGAAAAAGGAGACTTTATAGGAATTAATGGTTCTAGTGGTTCAGGTAAGTCAACTCTCATAAAAATATTATGTGGATTACTTATACCTAATAACATATCATTGACTATAGACAATAAGCCTTTTAAAATTAAAAACTTAAAAAATCTTTTTTCATATGCTCCTCAGGACCCTTCTATCTTAGATGAAAATATTTATAAAAATATTTCATTTCAGTTTGACGAAAATAAAATTGATAAAAATAAAATTGACAGAATACTTAAAAAAGTTGATCTTAAACTAGGATTCGATAATCTTACTAAACAAAAACTAGGTGAAAATGGTATTAAGATATCAGGTGGCCAAAAGCAAAGAGTTTTGATTGCTAGAGCAATATATCATGAGAAAAAAATACTAATATTAGATGAGTCAACAAGTAACCTTGATCCAAAAACTGAGATTAAAATACTTGAATTATTAAAAAGTTTAAATAAAGAAATTACTATAATATTTATCAGTCATAAGAAAGACTCTTTAAAATATTGCAACAAAATTTATGAAATTTCAGAGGGAAAAATATTAAATAAAAAATGAAAAAAATTTTAATTACAGGCTGTTGTGGTTTTATAGGACAGAATTTGGTGAAAGCACTCGGACAAAAAAACTATATAATTGGAATAGATAATTTCTATTCCAGTAATCGAGAAGTTTTAGAAAAGCTAAATAATATTAAAAATTTCCATTTTATTGAGGATGATATTATCAATATGAAAAGCATTAATGAAAAAATTGATATAATATTCAATCTAGCTTGTCCTGCAAGTCCCCCTAAATATCAAGCTAATCCAATATTTACGATGGATACAAATTACATAGGAACAAAAAATATACTTGAGTTAGCAAGAGAAAATAATGCAATTGTTATTCAATCGAGTACAAGTGAAATTTATGGGGATCCTTTAATTAATCCACAAATTGAATCATATTTTGGAAATGTGAATACAACAGGTATCAGGTCATGCTATGATGAAGGAAAAAGAATTGCAGAAACACTATGTTATGAATATCGTATGCTTTATGGCTTAAAAACAAGAATTGTTCGAATATTTAACACTTATGGACCAGGCATGGATCCTCATGATGGTAGAGTAATCAGTAATTTTATGATTAATACAATTAAAAATAAGGAACTCCAAATTTATGGTGATGGTTCACAAACAAGAAGTTTTTGTTTTATTAATGACATGATTGAGGCTTTAATTAAAACTATGAATTCAGATTTTGATTTCCCAATAAATCTTGGCAATAATAATGAAATATCTCTTAATAAACTGGCTGATTTATTTCAGAAAAAATTTAATTCAAAAAAAATTATTTTTTTAAAAGCTAACCAAGATGATCCTAAAGTTAGAAAACCTAATATAGAAAGGGCAAAAACACTTCTTGATTGGAAGCCTGAAACTTCATTAGATGATGGGCTTGATATAACATACAATTATTTTAAATCAATACTTAATGGAATATAATGATGTAATTGTAGTTATTCCTGCAAGGAAAAACTCGAAGAGATTAAAAGGTAAAAATTTGAGAGAATTAAGAGGAAAACCCTTAATATCTCATACTATTGAATATGCTCTAGAATTTATTGATAAAAAGAATATATGGGTAAATTCAGACGATGAACAAGTAATCGAATTAGCAAATAAATATAAAATTTCAACATATAAAAGACCATCCCATTTGGCTGAGGATGAGACTCTAACTAATGAAGTAATAATTGACTTTTGTAATTTTTTGGTTGAGCAAAATACTGAATTTAAATACTTAATTACTCTACAACCAACCAATCCAATTCGATCAATTAACCTTCTTCCTGATGCAATGGAAAAAATTGTTAGTTCAAATAGAAATTCTTTAATGGGAGTTAGTCAGCTTCATAAAAAATTTGGCAGAATTGATAACTCTATATATTTACCTGAAAATTATAATATTGGTCAACGACATCAAGATCTTGAAAATTTATATTTTGAAAACGGGCTAATATATATTTCCAGAAAAAATTGTATTCTAAATGATAAAGAATATATAACTAAAGATGTTTATCCATTTTTATCAAATGAAATTGGCTCACATGTTGATATAGACTATGAGGAAGATTTAAAATTTGCAGAATTAATATTAACACATATAAGTGAAAATGAATATTAAAGGAAGAAAAATAGGTCCAAATTATGATCCTTTGATTATTGCAGAGATTGGAATTAATCACTCTGGAAATATTAGTATTGCCAAAGAGATGGTAGATAGTGCTAAAAGAGCGGGAGTTGAGGTAATTAAACATCAAACCCACATTGTTGATGATGAGATGAGTCCTGAAGCAAAAAAAGTAATCCCTGGTAATTCTAAAAAATCCATTTTTGAAATAATGGATGAATGTTCCCTAAGCTTTGATGATGAATTACAATTAAAAGAGTATGTAGAGTATAATGGAATGATTTTTATATCAACACCATTCTCTCGAGCAGCTGTAGATAGATTAATTGAAATTGATGTTCCAGCATTTAAGATAGGAAGTGGTGAATGTAACAACTATCCTTTAATAGAATATATATCAAGTTTTAATAAGCCAGTAATATTAAGCACAGGTATGAATACTATTGAAAGTATATCAAAAAGTGTTGAAATTTTTAATAAGTATAAAATTGAATATGCATTACTTCACACTACTAATCTTTATCCAACTCCATTTAATTTAGTAAGATTAGGTGGGATGCAGAAGTTAATGGATAAATTTCCTGGTATTCCTGTAGGATTAAGTGATCATACAACTAATAATCTTTCATCTTATGCTGCAATTAGCCTAGGTGCATCAATAATAGAGAGGCATTTCACTGATAAAATGACTAGACAAGGACCTGACATTGTATGTTCAATGGATGAATATAATTGTCATGAATTAATAAAAAACAGTAAGATAATTAAGTCTATGTTAGGTGGAGAAAAAGGCCCTGCTAAGGAAGAAAAGGTAACTATTGATTTTGCTTTTGCAACAGTAGTTTCTATAAGAGATATCAATAAAGGCGAAAAATTTTCAAAAGAAAATCTTTGGGTAAAAAGACCTGGAACAGGTGAAATTATGGCTGAACATTATAATAATATACTGGGTAAAAGGGCTAAGGTAAACATTAAGATAGATAAACATATTAATTGGAAAGATATTGAATCATGATAAAAAAAATTGTTTTTATAACTGGGACTAGAGCAGATTATGGAAAAATAAAATCTTTAATAGATGAGTTAGAGTATGATCCTAATTATGAGGTTTATATTTTTGTTACCGGTATGCATTTACAGAAAAAGTATGGTTATACATATGAAGAAATAGCATCAAAAAATTATTCTAATTTATACACTTTTATTAATACAAAAAATGAGTCATCAATGGATATAACCCTTGCTAGTACTATTGATGGATTTTCTGACTATATTAAAAATGTTGTAAATCCTGATTTGATAATAGTACATGGAGATAGGCTTGAATCATTAGCTTGTGCAATTGTAGGAAGTTTTAATAATATACTCGTGGCCCATATTGAGGGAGGAGAATTATCAGGAACAATAGACGAATCTATTCGACATTCAATATCTAAATTGTCTCATGTACATTTTGTTACTAGTGATAAAGCAAAAAAGAGATTACTTCAATTAGGTGAAAATTCAAAAAATATACATGTAATAGGATCACCAGATATTGATTTAATGATTTCCAAACAATTACCTTCTTTAGATGATTCAATTAAGAGATACCAGCTACCTTTTAAGAACTATTCTTTGTTACTATATCATCCTGTTACATCAGAAATTGATAAGTTAAGTTTTCACGTAAAACAAATCGTTCAGGCAATTAGTTTATCCGAAGAAAATTACATTGTAATCTATCCTAATAATGACTCTGGATCTGATTTAATAATAAATAGTTTTAAAAAGAATTTTAAGAATAATCCAAAAATTAAAATTTTTCCATCATTAAGATTTGAACATTTTCTTACATTATTAAAAAACTCAAATTTCATAATTGGGAATTCAAGTGCAGGGATTTGTGAAGCTCCTTTTTATGGTATACCTACAGTTAATATTGGCTCAAGGCAAAATAATAGATCATCTAATAAACAGATTATAAATGTTGATAACAAAAAAGATGAAATTTTAAAGGCAATTGATAAAGCTAAAAATTTAAAAATTAAGAAGACTTTAGATTTTGGTTCGGGAGGAAGTTCAAAGAGGTTTGTAAAAGTTTTAAATTCCGGTAAGGTTTGGAAAGTCAATATTCAGAAATTTTTCAATGATTTAAATTAAAATGAGACTAATTAGTAGAATTGATATTAAAAATGAATTTGTGATAAAAGGGATTCATCTTGAAGGTTTAAGAAAACTTGGTAACCCAAATGACTTTGCAGTTAATTACTTTAATTCAGGAATTGATGAAATAATATTTCATGACATGGTTGCCAGTCTTTACGAAAGAAATAACATTTTTAATATAATTGAAACAGCATGTCAAGAAATATTTATACCAATAATTGTTTCAGGCGGCATAAGAAGTCTAGATGATATAGAAAAGGCTTTAAGATCAGGGGCAGATAAAGTTGCTATTAATACACAAGCTGTAAAGACTCCTGATTTTATAACCAAAGCATCTAGAACATTTGGTTCTCAGTGTATCGTTGGATCTATTGATTGTAAAAAAAATAAAAATAATTGGGAGGTTTTAACAGAGGGAGGAAGGGAATATACTGGTTTGGAAGCACATAAATGGGCTTTAGAGCTGGAAGATCTTGGGATTGGTGAGCTATTACTTACTTCTGTTGATATGGAAGGCACAAAAAAAGGCTTTGATATTGAAATAATTGATAAAATTTCAAAAGATTTGAAAGTTCCAGTGATTGCTTCAGGAGGCTGTGGAGACATTAATCATTTATCTGATGTTGCATTAAATTCAGAAATAACAGGTATTGCGGTGGCTAGTATGCTTCACTACAATCTCTCAAGTATTGAAAAAATGAAAAAACACTTAATGGATAATCAAATTGATATAAGAGTATGAAAGATTTTAATAAAAAGGTTCACATCTTGAATTATGGTTTGAACAACATTAAGAGTTTATATAGTGCATTTGAAAAAATAGGCTCTAAGCCCGAAGTAATTAATAATTGGAAGCAAATAAAAAGTGCTAATTATCTCATTCTTCCGGGAGTTGGTGCTTTTAGTAAGGGGATTGAAAACTTAAAAAAAATGGGGTTTTATGATGAAATAATTAATTTTAAAACTAAATCTAGACCATTGTTAGGTATTTGTCTTGGAATGCAAATGTTATTTGAGAGTAGTGAGGAATTTGGAAATTATAAAGGGATTGGTATAATCAAGGGAGAAGTAAAACGGCTTCCTAAATTAGCTAAAAAAAAATTACCTAATGTTGGTTGGTATTCATTAATTAATCAAAATAAATTAGAAAATGTAAATTTTGAAAATAACACTAAATTTTATTTTAATCACGGATACTACTGTAAACCAAAAAGCGAGGATGTCATTCTTTTTAAATCGAGTTATGGTAACTTCGATTTCTGTTCATCCTTTAAAGATGAACATATAATGGGATCTCAATTTCATCCAGAAAAAAGCTCTCATGCTGGTTTAAATTTTTTAAAAATGTTTTTAAATACTTGATATGAAAAAAGAAAACTCTAAATATGGAATGCCAGAAAAAGTTATTTTCTGTAAAAAATGTGTAATATCAAACCAAAGACCTAGTTCATCAGTTGAGATAAAAAGTTCTGATCCTTATAATAAAACAGGAATAAGTTTTGAAAAGGATGGCATATGCTCTGCATGTAAATTTCATGATGAAAAGCAGAAAAATATAAACTGGAATCAAAGAGAGGAGGAACTTTTAATTTTACTAGATAAATATAGAAGAAATGATGGCTCTTATGATGTGGTAGTTCCTGGCAGTGGTGGAAAAGATAGCTCATTTACAGCACATATATTAAAATATAAGTATGGTATGAACCCACTAACTGTAACCTGGGCTCCTCACCTCTATACTGAAATTGGATGGGAAAATTTCACTAATTGGATGCATGTTGGAGGCTTGGATAATTTATTGTATACACCAAATGGCAATCTACATAGATTATTAACAAAACTTGCATTTAAAAATCTACTGCATCCATTTCAACCTTTTATAATTGGCCAAAGATTAATTGGACCCTCAATAGCCTCAAAATTTGGAATAAATTTAGTTATGTATGGAGAGAATCAAGCAGAATATGGAAATAATGTTGAAGAGAATAAAACACCAAAGATGAAAAATGAATACTTTTCAATACAAAGCAAGGATTCAATTTATTTAAGTGGACTTTCTGTTAAAGAAATAATTGATAAGTATAAGTTTAAATTGAATGATTTTGTCCCTTACTTTCCTATTAATTCTGAAGTGTTTGAAAATTTAAAAATTAATTATCAGTATTTAGGTTATTATTTAAAATGGGACCCTCAAGAATGCTATTATTATGCTTCTGAAAATACTGGTTTTAAAGCTAATGTCGAAAGAACTGAAGGTTCTTACTCAAAGTATAGTAGTATTGATGATAAAACAGACCCTTTCCATTATTACACGACATTAATAAAATTTGGACTTGGAAGAGCATCTTATGATGCATCTCAAGAAATCAGAAATGAAAAGATTACAAGAGAAGAAGGAATTGCACTTGTAAAAAAATATGATCAAGAATTTCCAAAAAAGTACTTTAAAGAATTTCTTGACTATATTTCAATAGATGAATCGGAATTTTGGGATATAGTTGATCAATTTAGACCACCTCACTTATGGATAAAAGAGAGTAATGGATGGAAACTCAAACACACAATTCACTCTTGATAGGATGAAAACAAAGGAAAAACTAAATATTACTTTTTTAAATTTAGCTGCACAAAGCCCATCTCTTGAATTAAATCTTGCGTTCAGTGAAAAAATTCATATAGAAAATAAAAGGCAGAAACATATATTATTTATGTGTGATAGAGCACTTAAAAGCTGTTCTGTTAATGTATTTAATGATAGAAATATATGCAATATATGTAGGTTTAAGGCTAAGAAAGGGTTTAAAGAATTTAATAGACGTAATCCTAACTCTCAATTAATTAAAATTTCCAGATCAGACTTATCAACTAAAAAATTTAATACTGAAATAATTAATAAAACTAATGAGAAAGAGTTTTTATTAGGCGTACATTCTACAATAGGCTCTCAACTAAGACTTGAAAACATGGATTTATTGGATAGAAAGTGGAGAAAGGTAAAATCTAAAATGCTTGAGTCCTCTTATGGATTATATAATTACTTCCATAGATTTTTTGAAGAACATCAAACAGAAAATTTTGTGATATTTAATGGAAGACTAAGTTGTTCAAGACCATTGATAGAGATCGCCAAAAAGCATTCAATAAATTTTCATTTATTTGACGCAGCTCTAAATGGAAAGGTGCCAATGTATTCAACAAATGAAATGTTTCATTCAATTGAATTTGAAAAAAGAAATTCATTTATTACCTATTTAAAATGGTTTAAAGAGTCTAGAGATTTAGCTGAAAGATATTTTTTATCAAAAATTAATCGAGTACCAATAAATGATGTTGCCTATACAAAGAATCAAATATCCGGACATATTGATAAACATATAATGGAAATGAAGAAGCCAATTATTTCAATTTTTGTCTCAAGTGATGATGAGTACAGGTTCATTGGATCTGATTGGTCACAGTATACAATTTTTGATCAGATAGATAGTATAAGAGAACTTGTTAACTCGAAATTATCTAAATACTATGATTTCGTTGTTAAAATGCATCCCAATCAAAAAAATATTCATAAGTCCACAATGAAAAGATATAATGAGCTAGGAAAGGAAGTAACTGTTTTGCCCCCTGAAAGTTATACTGATAGCTATGCATTAATTAAAAAGAGTGAGCTTATTATAAATTTTTGCTCAAGTATTGCACTAGAAGCAAACTATATGAGAAAACCTGTAGTACAAATTGGTCCGAGTTCATTTATGAGGTTCATGATAGCCAACATAGTTGAATCAATTGATGAAGCTATTGATTTAATATATAAGAAGGAATATAAAGTAATGCCTAAAAGAGGCTCAATAATTTCTTTTACCTATTACATGAAACCATCTTTTAAGTTGCCTGCCTATGACTTTCTAGAAGATGGTGTTTATGCATATGGTGGAAAGTCATGTAGGGCACCATTATTCCTGAGACTCATTGCAGTTCCGGCAAAATTATATGTTCATTGGATTAAGGGCAATAAAGAAATATTATCGAATTTTTCGATGTATTTCACAAATCTAATTTTTGGTCAAACTAGAGTAAAATAGAAATTATGAAAATATATGTAGATATAGATAATACAATTTGCGAAACAAAAGGAACCGATTACTTAAAAGCTAAACCAATATTTGAGAATATAAATAAAATTAATAAACTTTATAATGATGGACATGAAATAACTTACTGGACTGCTAGAGGCTCAGTAACTAAAATAAATCATTATGATTTAACATTAAAGCAGTTGAAAACATGGAAATGCTTATTTCATAATCTATCTGTTGGTGAAAAGCCATACTATGATCTATTAATTTGCGATAAAACAAAAAGAATTGAAGAACTTTAAAAAACTAAATATGATAAATTATAAAAAACCAATAGTTGTTGCAGAAATAGGATGTAATCATTTGGGGCAAATTGATGTAGCATATGACTTAATTAAACTAGCAAAAGAATCTGGTGCAGACTTTGCCAAATTTCAAAAAAGAAATAACAAAGAGTTGCTATCACAAGCAGAATATAATTCACCTCATCCAAATCCAATTAATTCATATGGATCAACTTACGGAGAACATAGAGAAAATCTAGAGTTTGACATAGATTTGCATTTTAAGCTTAAAGATTATTGTGAAAAAATAGGTATTGGATACTCGGTATCAGTTTGGGATATTATTAGTGCAAAAGAAGTGGTTGAGTTAAATCCAAAATATATTAAGATTCCATCTGCTATGAATAATCATGCAAAGTTGCTTAATTTTTTAGCTGACAATTATGATGGACAAATCCATATATCAACTGGAATGACATACATGGAAGAATTAGAAAATTTAAAAAACATATTCAGACAAAAAGACAAGCTAGAAAAGCTTGTTCTTTATACTTGTACTTCAGGATATCCAATTGAAGCAGAAGAGGTATGTTTGAAGGAAATATTTAAATTAAAAGAAATTTTTCAAGACTCAATTAATGACTATGCATTTTCGGGTCATCATAAGGGTGTTGCAATTGATGTTGCAGCATATACTTTGGGTGCTACCTGGATTGAAAGACACTTTACAAAAGATAGAACATGGAAGGGAACTGACCATGCAGCATCACTTGAACCACATGGCCTTTATAAACTAGTTAGGGATTTAAATAATACATATAAGGCCTTAAATTATAAAAGTGATGAAATACTTTCCATTGAAAAACCTCAAAGAAAAAAACTTAAGTTTAAAGACTAACTAAAATAGTATTTTAATAAAGTGACTCAAAATAATATCGTATTTCTTTATGCAGAAGTTACACCATATTTAATGGGATGCATTAATAGTTTTTGTGAATCTGAAGATGATAAAAAAATATATCTTTTTTATCTTAATTTGTTTAAAAATATAAATCCTTTACCAAAAAAAAATTTAGAAATAATTCCAAAAAATAATTTTAAATCAAGTAAGGATTTAATTTTATTTATAAAGAAGATACATCCAAAATCTATAATAGTTTCTGGCAGAATGGATAAGGATTATCTTGAAGTTGCAAGGTTATTTAAAAACTCTATAAATGTAGTAACAGTTCAAGATACTATTTACACAAATTCACTTAAACAACTAGCCCAAAGTATATTTAGTAACTATCTCTACAGGAGATATTTTAATAAGTTTTGGGGAATAGGCTCTCCTCAAACAAGATTTGCACAAAGTCTTGGGTTTAAGAAAGAAGATATTATGGAGGGTTTTTACGTTGCAGATAAAATTTTTTTCAATAATACAATTCAGATAGAATATAACAATCGAAATGATTTAAATCTTTTATTTATAGGTAGACTTGTTAAAGAAAAAAATATTATTAGATTGATTGAAGCAATTGAGACTATAAATAATAAAAGTAATTCAAAAAATATTTTAGTTGTTATAGGTGAGGGTGAAGAGCTAAATAAAATTTTAAAGTATAATTCAGTAAAATATTTAGGTTTAAAATCACAAACTGAAATCATTAAAATTGCAAAAAATTGTGATGTTTTTTGCTTACCAAGTAAATATGAGCCCTGGGGAGTTGTAGTTCATGAAATGGCAGCAATGGGATTACCAATTTTATCATCATTAAATTGTGGATCTTCTTTTGATCTTGTTAAAGATGGAATTAATGGATTTAAATTTAATCCAAACAGTAAAGTTTCAATTATTAAATCTATTAATAAGTTTATATCGTTAAGCAAAGAGGAAAAATTAGAGTTTAGTAAAAAATCAAAATTAATTGCTTCAAAAATTAATCATGAAAAATGGATTAAAACATTAAATTCATATTTATAGTGATGATAATAGGTATTGATGCATCAAATATTAGAACTGGAGGAGGTAAAAAACAACTAGAAGATTTTGTCTCAAGTATTATTAATGAGTTTAAAGATATTTCATTTGTTATTGTATCAAATAATAACGTAAACAAATCTTTTACAAAATGTAATTCAGTAACATGCATAACAAACAGTTTATTAAATTCCAATAATATTTTTTCAATGCTTTCTCAAATTCTATATTCCAATTCATATTTTAAAAAAAATAAATGTGATTTTGTGTTTGTTCCAGGAGGAATTTTCTTATCAAGATTTAGACCTTTTTTTACTATGAGTCAAAATATGTTACCGTTTGATTTAGAAGAAATTAAAGGTTTTTCATTTATAAAAAAAATAAAATTTAGACTAATTAAATTTTTACAAATTAGTTCTTTTAACAGATCAAATGGTGTAATTTTCTTGACTGAGTATGCAAAATTATCTATAGAAAAATTTCTTAAGAGGAATACTAAATCTTCTATTATACCCCATGGAATATATCAAAATAAGATAAATTATTACAGCTATAAAAAAAAAGACTTTAATATACTTTATGTTTCTGATTTTCTTCCTTATAAGCATAATTTAAATGTATTTTTAGCAGTTTCTGAACTAATATTTGAGGGATATGATATTACATTAACTCTAATTGGTAAAAAAGACAAAACACAATTTTCCAAAATGCAAAGTTTTTTGGATAGAGAAAAAAAATTAAACCAAAAAATTAAAATATTGGGTACCGTTCCGAATGAAAAACTTACAAAATATTATAAGGATTCATCTTTATTTTTATTTGCATCAACATGCGAAAATCTTCCTTTTATTTTACTAGAGGCTATGTCGTTTGGCCTACCTATTATTACATCTAATAAAAAACCTATGAAAGATTTAGTAAATGGAAAAAATGTATTATTTAACAGTTTAAACGTTAATGATATTAAAAAATCTATAGTAGCAAATATGGATAAGAATATTTTAAGTAAAATTTCAGAAAAAAATTATCAAGTATCAAAAAATTATACATGGCAAAATAACGCGAGAGAATCTTTAATATTCTTTAAGCAGAATTTATAATAAACCTAATCATAGCTTAGAATTTTGAAAAAAACTAATTGGATTAAAGAAAATGAATTAAATCAAATTGACTGGATTAAGAAATGTAATTCAGCATGTGATAAATGGAAAAATAAAAGTATGGATGAAATCTCACTTTTTTACTCATATTTCACTGTACTTCAGCATCAAAAGTTTACTGAGGAGATTTGTAAAAAGATAAACCTTAATCTTTATGGGGAAGGATTGGAGATTGGTGCTGGTCCTGGAATTTTATCAAATAGTTTATTGAAAATATATAAAAGTATAGATAAAATATATCTATTAGAAAAAGCACCAAACACTTATTCTTTAATGAAAAAAGTAGCCCATGAAAATAATACACTTGATAAGCTTGAGTGTATTATAGGTTGTTTTAATGATCTTAAAATTCCTGATAATTCTTTAGATTTTGTTTTAGATTTTGATTCAATTCATCACTCAGATGACTTTGAGCTTACTTTTAAAGAAATTGGAAGAGTACTAAAGCCTAATGGAATCCTTCTATGCTTTGATAGAGCTCAACCAAATTATATATCTAATGAACAAATTGAGTCTATGCTTAACATAGAGTATTCAGTTGAATATAAATCTGAAAATAATATTGACATACATAAAAAATATACTCGAAGAATGGACGGTGAGACAGAGCCTAAACTATATGATTGGACTTCTGCTGCAAAAAAAAATAACATGAAATCAGACATATTTATTTTTCATAAAAAAAGTTTGAAAGATTTAATTCGTTCGCTTTATGGTTTAATAGTCCCTTTTTCATTAAAAAAATTATTAAATAAAGGGATAAATATAACCACTCATTATCAAATACTCCTTCACTATTTATTTTTAAATCAAATTGGCGGTATCAAGGTTTTTACTCTTGATTATGAGTTGAAAAGTAAGAGGTCCCCTAGAGGAAAAATGATTTTTTTATTTAAAAAAAATTCATCTTAATTGTACATCTAATCTAATCTTCATACAAATATTATCAATATATTTGTTTATATACCATTATTTATGAGTAGATTATTAATTACGGGAGGAACAGGCTCTTTTGGTAAGGCTCTTCTTTCCAAGTATTTAAATAGTGCTGAATTTGATGAGATAAGAATCTTTTCAAGAGATGAAAAAAAACAGGATGACCTAAGAAATGAGATTAAATCTAGCAAAGTTAATTTTTATATAGGAGATGTAAGAGATATTAATTCGTTAAAATCCGTAATTAAAGGCGTAGACTATATTTTTCATGCTGCTGCATTAAAACAGGTACCATCATGTGAATTTTTTCCAATGGAAGCTGTTAAGACTAATATTATAGGTACAAATAATGTTTTGACATTAGCTGATCAATATGAAGCTAAGAAAGTAGTTGTGTTAAGTACCGATAAAGCAGCTTATCCTATAAATTCAATGGGAATGACAAAAGCTTTGATGGAAAAAGTAATGGTTTCAAATTCTAGAAACTTAGATTCTAAAACTATATTTTGTGGGACTAGATATGGAAATGTGATGGCATCACGTGGCTCAGTAATTCCCTTATTTATTCAACAGATTAAAGAAAATAAACCTTTGACACTAACAAATCCTGATATGACTCGTTTTATGATGAACCTAAGTGAGGCAGTTGATTTAGTTATGCATGCTTTCAAAAATGGAGATAACGGTGAAATTTATATTCAAAAATCTCCAGCAACCAAAATTATTACTTTGGCTAAGGCTCTTTTAGAAATATATGATTCAAAATCTAAAATAAAGAATATAGGTGTTAGACACGGTGAAAAAATGTATGAAACTCTTGTAACTAAAGAGGAAATGTCTAAAGCAGTGGATCAAGGTAGCTTTTATAAAATTTTACCTGATGATAGGAATCTTAACTACGATGAATATTTCAGTAAGGGGAAAAAAGAAATCCCAATTAATGAATACAATTCAGATAATACTTCCTTACTTGATTTGTCTGAAATGAAAAAGTTACTCCTTAATTTACCACTAATTAAAAAAGATCTTAAACATTAGTTAATCTTTTGAAAGTATTAATATCTGGACATAATGGTTTTATAGGTAAGCATTTAAGGAGGCAAATTGCTTGTAGTAAAAATGAAATTCTAGTTGACTACCTATCTAAATCAGATTTTAAATCTTCAGAATTATTAGAAAATAAAATTTCTCCTAATGATTTAATTTTTCACTTTGCCGGAGTTAACAGAGATACAAGTGAGGATAAAGTTTTTAAAAAAAATATTCAAATAAACCAAACTTTACACTCTGCACTTGAAAAAATTGATTTTAAAGGAAAACTAGTTTTTGCATCTTCAATACAAGAAAAACATAATACTTTGTATGGAAAATCTAAAAAAGATTCTAGGTTAAGGTTTCAGAAACAATCAGAACTCTTAGGGTATGAATTTATTGGATTAATTCTTCCCAACGTATTTGGCCCTTTCTGTAAGCCAAATTATAATTCTTTTATAGCAACATTCTCAAGTATGATAATTGATGGTAAAAAACCAAAAATAATTGATGATAAGATTATAGAATTATTATATGTTAATGATTTAACCAATGAACTTTCAAAGATTATTACATCTTCAAAAAAGTTAAATATTGAAAATTATGTAAGAAAAATAAAAGTGAGTAAGACATTAGATAAGTTGGTATATTTTCACAATGAATATTTTGATAATGGTCATATTCCAGTTTTTAATTCAGATTTTGATGTTTCACTTTTCAATACATATAGGTCATATATAAATGTCAAAGAATTTTTCCCAAAACCATATAAATTAAGTTCTGATGATAGGGGTGATTTCACGGAAACTCTAAGGTCAGGCTCTAAAGGTCAGGCTTCATATTCCACAACAAAACCCACTAAAATTCGAGGAGGACATTTTCATACTAGAAAAATTGAAAGATTCTCTATTATTTCTGGTAAGGCAAAAATTATTTTAAGAGAAATTTTATCTAATGAAAAAATTGAGTTTATACTAGATGGTAAAATTCCATCCTACGTTGATATGCCAATTTGGTTTACTCACAATATTCAAAATATTGGTAAGAATGAACTTGTTACTATTTTTTGGGTAAATGAACATTATGATCAAAATGATTCCGACACCTTTATGGAAAAAGTGTAAATTAGATTTCAATATGAGCCAGAAAAAAGTTAAAATTTTAACAATAGTTGGGACTAGGCCTGAAATAATTAGATTATCAAGAGTTATAGCAAGATTAAACCAGTCAGAATCGATTCATCATATACTAGTTCATACTGGCCAAAATTATGATTATAATTTAAATGAAATCTTTTTTGAAGATTTAGGTATCTCCAAACCAGACTATTTCTTGGAAGCTGCTTCAGACACACCTTCTAAAACTATTGGTAAAATTCTCATTAAAATTGACAAAGTATTAGATACCATTAAACCAGATGCAGTCCTTGTATTAGGAGATACAAATAGTTGCCTATCAATAATTGCAGCAAAAAAGAAAAGAATTCCAATATTTCATTATGAAGCAGGTAATAGATGTTTTGATCAAAGAGTTCCTGAAGAAATAAATAGAAAAATAGTAGATCATATTTCTGATATTAATATTACATACAGCACCCAGGCAAAAGAGTATCTGATTAACGAAGGTTTAGACCCTGACAGAATCATTAAGATTGGTTCCCCTATGTATGAAGTAATTAATTACAATATGAAAAAAATTAAAAAGTCAAATATTCTGTCTAATTTAAAGATTAAAAAAAATTCATACTTTTTAGTATCATCTCATAGAGAGGAGAATGTAGATAATAATAAAAATTTTATAAAATTAATTAACTCACTAAATAATATATGTATTTCATATAAGTTGCCTGTTATTTTCCCAATTCATCCACGAACAAAAAAAATACTTAAAAAAAGTAATTTAAAACCTAATCAGAAAATTAAATTTATTGATCCCCTTGGTTTCACTGATTATATAAATCTTCAGATAAATGCAAAAGTTGTAATATCAGATAGTGGAACAATTTTTGAAGAGTCATCAATTTTAAATTTTAGAGCTTTAAATATAAGAGAATCTCATGAGAGACCTGAAGCTATTGAAGAAGCTTCAGTAATAGTAACAGGTCTCAATGAGGAAAGAATTTTTCAAGGAATAAAGTCTCTTGAGAATCAAAAAATTGGTGATTCAAGAAACATAAATATTGTAGCTGATTATAACATACCGAATGTTTCTTTGAAAATTGAGAGACTTATCTTATCATATATTGATTATGTAAATAGAATAGTTTGGCAAAAAGAATCTTAGTTTACACAAATCACTTCTATCCTGAACAATTTAAAGTTAATGAAATTGTGGATTGGTTATCTAAAGAAGATACCCATATTAGAGTTATTACAGGAATACCTAATTATCCAAAAGGAAGGTTTTATAAAGGTTATGGTTTTTTTTCAATATTCAATAATAAATATAAAAACAATGTAGTCGTAAATAGGATGCCATTAATTCCAAGAGGAAATGGAAATTATTTTTTAAGGACTTTGAATTACATAACTTATTTTATATCAACATTTTTTTTTACTATTTATTTGATAATCTTCAAAGAAAAGTATGAAGTGATATTTGTTCATCATACTAGTCCAATATTGATAGCCATTCATCCAATAATTTATGGATTTTTTTATAAAACTAGAAAGTATTTATGGAATTTAGATCTCTGGCCAGATACATTAAAAGCAATGGGACTTGTAAAATTAAAATTAATATATGAGTTAATAGAGATGTCAGTATTTTTTATTTACAGTTTTTATGATAAAATTTTGATTGGATCAAAAAGTTTCAAAATGTCTATTGAAAGTAGATATTCTGGAGAAGTATTATACTTTCCTAATTGGGCTGATGAAATAATTGAAAAAAACACTTTTTATAATAATGTTGACATTCAAGTACCAGATGATCATTTTGTAATTATGTATACAGGGAATATTGGAATAGCTCAAGGTTTTGATAGACTTCACCATACCATTAAAAAACTAATAAATCAAAAGGTATTTTGGATATTTATTGGGGACGGTAGTTACAAGAAAATATTTAAAAAAAATATAGAAAAGAATAATACTAATAATAAATGTCTATTCATAGATCAAATTAGTGTAGATATGATTCCATCTTATGTTAGGTTAGCGGATGCCCTATTTTTATCATTAAAATGTAATGATCTATTTTCTAAAACAGTACCCGCTAAGTTGCAAACATATATGTCATTATCAAAGCCAATAATTGCAAATATACAAGGTGAGAGTGCAGATATTATTAAACAATCAAGAACAGGTTTTATTGATGAAACTAAAGACCAAAGTAATCTAGCGGATATTATTAAACAAATTATAAATATGAATCAAAATGAATTGGATTTGCTCGGTAAACGGGCTAATAAATTTTATGAAAAAAACTATCATAGCAAATTAAGAAAATCACAATTGCTTGAACTTTTTATTTAATAGAATAAATTTGTGATAAATTAGTGTATTAAATTTTAACTATAAATATGAGTGATTTATTAGACCTTGGTAATCTTGAATTAACATCAACAAGTTTATCTCAATTTATTATCGGTTTTACCATTACGGTTATACTTTCTTTAATTTTAAGATTAATTTATATTAAATTCTCCAATTCTGTATCTAACAAAACTATTATAGCTAATATTTTTCCATTATTTGGGGTTTCAATTTTTTTAATAGTTATAACCATTAAGTCAAGTATTGTTCTTTCTCTTGGATTAGTTGGAGCCTTATCTATCATTAGATTTAGAACAGCAATTAAGGAAGCTGAACAGATTGTCTACTTTTTAATTTTAACAGGTATAGCTATAGCAACTGCAGCCGGTTCATATCTATTCCCAGTAATTATTATCTTCTTCGTATATATATATAATTATTATCGAAGTTTAAATACTTCAGAAGTAATACTTTCTATAAATGACCAACTTGTTATTTCTGTAGAAAAAATTTCAAACAATAATATTGATAATTTATTAAAGATTCTTACTAAAAATGGAGTCAATGCAGAAGTTCAAAGCATTAATAAACAAGAAAATAGTGTTATTATTGTTTTAAAATTATCAGATTTTAATCTTGATAAATTATCAATTGTTGAAGACTTTTTAGTTTCAAAAAAAATAAAGAAAAAAGAAATACAATTTTTTTCTTCAACTGAATGAAATATCATAAAAAATTAAATAGACAATTATCATTACCATTTATTATAATTTTCATACTTATAATAACTTCTCTCTCTTACTTTAACAGAGATATTCTTACTAGGTCTTTAGTAACTATAAATATGGGATCTCTATATGTAGAATTTCTCAATGAAAAGGCTGAATTTCTCAATTTTATTAATAAAAATAAATTAGAAAATCTCTCCATCTCAATGTCTCCAAATAACTATGTTAGAATGCAAAAAGAAAGATCTAAAATGGTTAATAATTATGTGGTTAATGGCAGTCAATGGGCTGGAATTAACAACTATTACAAAGCAAAAGTCAATGATGGTGATCTAGAGACCAATTCGGAAATCAGATTATTTGGCTTAAATCCTGATCATTTTAGGTCAGTAAATGGACATAGTTTTAGAGTAAAATTTGATGGGGATATTGGATATGGAAATAAAAAAGTTAATTATTTAAACCCTAGGTCTAGAGACTTTATAACAGATCCATTAATTAATATAATTTTTTCAAAATTATATGGTGGAATTGGTATTAGTTACAAACCAGTAAGGATAACTTTAAATAAGTCAAACTATGGGATTCTATACCAAGAAGACTTTTTTGATAAATATCTAATTGAGAATAATAGAAGACGAGAATCTGTAATTTTTGAAATTGTAAATGATTCAATTAACTTCAATTATGATGGGGACAATAACTCTTTAGATCTAGTAGCATTTGAAATTGAACAATTATATAGATTGAATTTCCAATCTTTTTTAGATAGAATTGATATTACTAAACTCAAAGATGCTTTAAAGTTAGGTATATTAATAAATGACGAACACCCATTTAGTGACATTAATCTCCATTGGTATTATAACCCTGTTACGAATTTAATTGAACCTACATTGAGAGAGGGCTTTATCAAGAAAATTGAAATATTAAATCTAGATAAAATTGCATTAAATAATTCAATAATTAAAGCTTTATTAACAGAGGAACTCAAAATAGAAATATTATCAGAATTAAAACAGGAGATTGGAATTATAAAAAAGATAATTCTAAATGATGTAGATTATTTAAGTTTTAAAAATAAAATATCAGGATTTGCTAATCAGGTTATTCATAGAGAAAAACTATTTCTCCATAATGCAGATTATATTATGAGAGAGGTTAACTCAATAAGAGTTAATCAATTAAACAAAAAGGAGGAAGTAATAAGAATTTCAAATAATACTCTAATTGACTATGATTTAATTATTAATGAAAATCAAAAGTTGATTATTTCTCCAGGTGTAGAGTTAAGATTAAATAATGCTTATATAAAAATTTATGGTGGTTTTGAGGCATTAGGAACACCTGATAACCCCATTAAAATATCAGGTATTTATAGTTCAGGAACAATATTTATAAATACCAAAGAAAATATTGTTATTGATAATGTAATATTTGAAAATCTAACTAACAGATTATCAATATTTGAACAACCTGCTTCAATTACTTTTTATGAAACAAATTCAATTAAAATTACAAACTCAACTTTTTCAAATAATTTAAATGGAGATGATTTCCTGAATTTTTTTAGATGTAATAACATATCTATTAAATCCTCATTTTTCAATAACATTCTAAATGATGCTATTGACTCAGATTTTTCAGATTTAAATATTTCTAATACAACATTTGATATTATTGGGAATGATGCTATTGATGGATCAGGAAGTAATTTAATTATTGATCAATGTAAATTCTCTAATGTTAGTGACAAAGCTATAAGTGCTGGTGAAAAAAGTATAGTTGAAGTTAATAATAGTTTATTTATGAATAATGAAATAGCAGTTGTCTCCAAGGATGCATCTAAAATGCTACTAAAAGATTTAAATTTTATTGATAATAATATTGATTTCTCTTCTTTTATAAAGAAAAACTATTTTGGTCCAAGTGAAACCACTTTTCAAAACACCAATGTAGACAAATATTTAATTGAGAATAATTCTAAAATTTTTGGTAAAGATTCTATTTTATTTACTACAAATGTCGAATCAAAATTATATGGTAATTTTTATGGGAGAGCTTCACAGTAAAAAATATAGATACGAGAGAAAGTATATTATTGAGTTTAATTACTTACCCAGATTTTTATCAAATATTTACTCTTTAGGATTTACAAAAGCATATGATCATCGTAATGTAAACAATATTTATATTGATGATTACGATTTTTCATCTTTACAATATAATTTTGACGGTCTTTCTAAAAGAAATAAATATCGAATTAGATGGTATTCAGACAAATTCAAAAAGTCGAACAAAAATTTAGAGATAAAAATTAAAAATGAATTTTTAAATTATAAACAGATATATGATTTAGAATCACTTCAGCTTAAGAGTCTTGAAGATGTCGATTTTTTCTTTGATAGATTAAAATTTAAGCTTCAAAAACAAAAAAACTATGAATTATTAAATCTTATTCAAAAAAAACGACCAACATTATTAAACTCATATAAAAGAATGTACTTTGAAAATAAAATTCAAAATCTAAGGCTAACAATTGATGATAATTTATTTTTTTACTCACCAATTACAGGTATTAAATTCAAAGAAAAATTTATTATCGTAGAAATTAAATATCAGAAAAATATTGAATTTATAAATTCATTAGATAAATTAAGATTTACTAGATACTCAAAATATGTCAAAGGGACTTCTCAAACTACTTTTCCTAGGATTAATTACTAGTCAAATATATTGTCAGGAAAATTATGAAACCATATTGTTTACTGGGCATGCATTTGGATCTCACAGTTCTGATGATAAATCTCTTGACCCAGTATTTTTAGAACATCTGAATAAGAACTCAAAAAATTATAATGAAATTATATTAGGAGGTGACTTTTTATACAATTGTGAAGATTCAGTTGAATTTGAAAATTTTTTAACATTCTACAATAAATATAATCCTAGATTAGTTATTGGTGGTCATGACATATGTGATAAAGTTTTCAAAATACTAGATTATAATTTAAATAGATTTAAGCAGGTAAATGATACCCTATTATTTTATTTAAATACTTCAATTGATTCAACAAACGAAGTATACTACCTCTACAATTTCATAAATAAAAACATTAGTATTAAAAAACCTAAGAACATAATTATTTTTACGCATCAATTAATTTACTCTACCTCAGATTGGAATATTAGAGTAAATTCAAGAGGTTTTTACAATTACGGTAACATGCTTTATGATAAAATTTATTCAAAATATTACAAAAGTGATATTGATTTTAACTTTGTCTCTGGAGATATTGGAGCCTTCCCTTATACTCCGCATTCATATTATCACAATACCGAAAACTTTAATTTCTACGCCTCTGGAATAGGAAATAACAAACACTACAAAGCTGTTTTGGTTGAGATTGGAGATAACACCAGAATCAATTTTTTAGATTTGAGAAGTAATACTATTGAAAGAAAAACAAAATATTCAAAATTCAATGTTCAGATATATCAATTTCCAAAACTTTTTCTTTCGAGAATAAAAGATGTGCTTTATGGTTTTTAGAGATTCAATATATTAATATATTTGCTTCTTGAAAGACTTGTTATGCGAAATTTAAAGAAATATCTTATTCTTCTGTTTATACTACTAGTTGTTTTTACTTATTTTTTTAGTTCTCCTATTGAGGGTTTTTTAAGAAAAAATATTCCAGAAAAGATATACCTCAGAATGAGTTGGGCTAAAAGCATTTTTACTAGTCAAGATTTTGGTTTTTATAAGTATGAATTAAGACTTGGAGACCAATTCTCTGAAATCTACGATTATATAAATAATGAGGATTTTCAATTTACTTTAAAAGAAAAGAAACTTAATGATGAAATAAATTTCTTTAAAATTCCTCCACTTTTTCCTGCTCAGGATATCGATAGAACCAATCTGGCTTACATCGATTTTTTCAAAAATGATCTAATTTATGCTACAAAAAATGGAGTTTTTTTTAAAG
>MDSZ01236286.1_pt1 | contig 25805 bp, 23 predicted proteins | sample 811201 | NCBI WGS metagenome assembly MDSZ01 (sample SAMN05326647, study PRJNA326480) | marine metagenome | isolation source: seawater | place: Indian Ocean: North | collected 2010 | reverse complement strand
TGATACATTATTGTTTGATTACATTAAAAAAAAATATAAACAGCTTGAAAGATTATCATCGGATAATATTCTTTCGATTGTTAAAGAGATGAAACATACACTATATAAAGAGGATTACGTGTTCAATGATGCCCACAATATTACTCTATCATTAGATGAATTTAATAATATTATTTCTCCAATAATTGATAGAACAGTTTATATTTTTGATGAGGCAATTAATGATTCCTCTCTTAAAGCTAATGATATTGACAACATAATTTTAGTTGGCGGTTCGTCTAGATTGAGACTTATAAAAGAAAAACTACATCAAAAATATAATATTGAAATTTTAGATTACCTAAATCCTGATACTGTTGTGGCTAGAGGTGCTGCTATACAAGCAGAGATCTTATCAGGCAACTCTAAAGATGATTTACTTCTGCTTGATGTTCTACCGTTATCGCTAGGAGTTGAAACGTATGGAGGACTATCTGAAAAAGTTATTACTAGAAATACACCGATCCCAACATCTGCCGAGAAGACATTCACGACCTTTAAAGATGGTCAAACTAAGATGATGATCAATGTTGTACAAGGAGAGCGTGAAGATATTACTGAATGCATCCATCTTGGTCAATTCATACTAACAGACATACCTGGATTAGTCGCTGGAGCCGCTAGGATAGTCGTAAGGTTTCAAGTCGATGCTGATGGCCTTCTTACAGTAAGTGCAAAGGAACAAACTTCATCAAAAGAGAGCTCGATCATTATTAAGCCATCACATGGTCTGTCCCCAGAGAGAATACAAGAGATGTTGAATTCTTCAAATCAATTAGCTGATAGTGATAAAGACTTTAGATTACTAAAAGAATACACAGTAGAAGCTGAGAGAGCTCTTTATGCTATCGAACAGGCTTTAAAAAAAGATGGTGCTGAGCTGCTTAATAAAGATGAACGAGAGATTATTAATAATTCCATATCAAATCTCAAGCAAGCTATCACCTCAAATGATCTAAAAACTATCAAAGATGCTACAAATCAACTTGAAAGTAACAGTGAATTTTATGTAGAACGTAGAATGAATAATAGCATTAAGTCATTAATTACAGGAAAAGATATTAATGATATAATTTAGTCATGCCAAAAGTAACTTTCTTACCAAATCCTGATCTATGTCCAAGTGGAATTACTGTAACTGCTAAAGAGGGTGAGACCATCTGCAGAATTGCACTAGACAATGATATCAAAATTGAACATGCATGTGAGATGTCCTGCGCATGTACTACTTGTCATATTTATGTCAACTCTGGTTACGATTCACTTGAACCACCTACTGATGACGAGGATGATTATCTTGATAAAGCATGGGGGCTAAGACCTGAATCTAGGCTTAGTTGTCAGACCAAGGTAGCTAAAGATGATCTTATTGTAGAGATCCCCAAATATACTATCAATCATGCATCGGAGAATCATTAATGGCTTTGAAATGGACAGACACTCTGGATATCGCTATTGAGCTATCTGAGAAGTTTCCTCAAGTTGACCCAAAGTATGTCCGTTTCACTGACCTTCATCAATGGGTGTGCGAACTAGACTCATTCGATGACATCCCTGAGAATTCAAATGAAAAAATACTTGAGGCTATTCAAATGTGTTGGATTGAGGAAACATAACAATGAATCAAACTCTTGCATTAATAAAACCAGACGCAGTAGAGAGAAATTTAATTGGTAATATCATTACCATTATTGAAACAAATCAATTTATTATAAAGGATATAAAATTAATGAAAATGACTGTTGAAACTGCCGAGGAGTTTTACTCTTGTCATAGAGGAAAACCCTTTTTTAATAAATTAATCAATTACATGACATCTGGAGAAATTGTAGCTTTATTACTTGAGAAGGATGATGCAGTATTGTCTTATAGAAACCTTATAGGATCTACTGATCCTGAAACTGCAGAAGAGGGAACTATTAGAAAATTATATGCAATTGATAAGTCACATAATTCTGTACATGGCTCAGATTCAGACGATAATGCACAAAGAGAAATATCAATTATCTTTAGATCATAATGTCTGATTTAATCTCAAAAAAGATTAGAGGATTTCGAGATATACTGCCCGAGGAGTGTGAGAAATTTCTATTAATTGAGAATAAAATCCACGAAATCTGCCCCCTATATGATACTAATCAAGTAAAAATTCCAGCACTGGAGTCAGTAAATTTATTTAAGCGTTCCATTGGAGAAATGTCTGACATAGTGACAAAGGAAATGTATACCTTCAAAGATAAAAATGATGAGATAGTTTGTATGATACCAGAAGGAACTGCATCGTGTATGCGTCTAGCATTTGAAAATAATTTGATTTATGACAGAGGTATCAAAAAAAATAGACTCTATTATCATGCGCCAATGTTCAGACATGAAAGACCACAGAAAGGCAGATATAGACAATTTACTCAATTTGGTATTGAATTTATGGGCGATAAATCAATTTCTGATGATATTGATTTGATTTTAATGTCTCACAAATTTTTTAAAGAAGTCAACTTAACTGACATTTCATTACATATTAATAATTTAGGATCAAATGAAGATAGAGATAAATATGCAAATCATCTCCAGGCATATTTTAGTAAATATTCAAAATCGTTGACAGATCAGCAGAATAATACATTACATAAAAATCCACTAAGATTATTGGATAACAAAGATAAAGCATTAGTAGACATAATAGCGAATGCACCGAGTATAAATGACTATATCAATTCTGCTTCGACAGATAGATTTAATCAGATTACTGAGATTTTAAAAAGTCATAATATTAATTTTAATATTGATAACAAATTAGTCAGAGGTTTAGATTATTATAATGATTTAGTTTTTGAATGGAAAACATCACAATTGGGTACTCAAGATGCTATATGTGCAGGCGGGAGGTATGATGGTCTGGCAAAAATAATAGGTGGTCAAGATATTCCAGCAGTTGGTCTAGCAATTGGTATCGATCGTGTTGTAGAACTACTTAAATTTAAAAAAACAGAAATCATTGTTGGTTTGTCTATACTTACAAATTCAGTAAATGATAGGACAAAAACAGCTTCCATTTTAAGAGACATAAATCACAAATTTAGACTTATTCAAATGGATTTAGATAAATCTATATCAAAACAAATTAAGTCTGCTGTAAAACAAAAATGTGATATTTTAGTAATTGTAGGAGATGAGGAAATAAGTAATAATACGCTAACAATAAAGTACCTCAAAAATGATAAAAATGATGAATCTATAAAAGTTGATAATTTTGTAGATATACTTGATAGGTGTTGAATGAGTGACGAAGATAAAATTGTTAGTTGGTTTGAATCAAACTATAAAGGTCTTTTGTTTGGTGTGGCAGCAGGCTTAGTGATACTTTTCTCATATAAATCATATATATCTACTGAAAATGAATCACAACTTGAGCTATCAAGAGCATTTGACTCAGCAGTCAATAGTTTTCAAGATGGTGAAACTGAGGCTATTATCACATTTTCAAGAATAAATATGATTGATAACGCAGATAATATATACACATCACTTGCTAGTCTATATGCAGCCAAGATAATGTATGACAATAACCAATTAGAGGAATCAAAGAAATTCTTTCATCACATTATTAATAACTCTAGTGATGCAGATATTATTAATCTAGCGATTTACAGAAAAGCAAAAATATTAATAGAGCAAAGTGAATATGATAAAGCTCACTCACTATTGGGTGATGATATTGATAATTATCAACACTTAGAGCTAAAGGGAGATTTATTTTATATTCAAAAAAAGAATCAAGAAGCCCGAAAAAGTTATAGTGAAGCATTATTGTATGAATTAACACCAAATGAGAGAAAAAATATTCTAGCTAAAATCAACCTTCTTAAATGATTAGACCAACGCTATATATATCAATAGTCTTGATGACATTGTCATCATGTTCAAACTTTTTGACATGGCACCTTGACAAAGGTATTCATAAAGCCTCAACCCCACAAATTCAACAAGACTCTGAAGAGTTCTCAGATAAATCAACGGTCAATTCTGAACCATCAACAGATATTGAAAAGCTGAAAAATCTTAGAGATAGAGGAATTATATCTAGAGTTGAATATGATCAGCAACTTTCCAAGTTAAAGAATACATTAATAAATACTGGATTAGAGACACAGATTAGATGGTCAAAATCAACAAATGATGGACTAGTTGGTAATACAGCTTATCTCACACCGCAAAAAGTAGGTACTGTCATTTACTCAACTGATTCAGATGGTTTACTAAGCGCAGTATCAATGTCTGATGGTGACATTCTCTGGCAGGTACCTACTAATGAAGATGTGAGTACTGGCATTAGTGTTTATAATAATCACGTGTGTATTGGAACGAAAGACGCAAGGCTTTTGTGCTATGATATTGAACAGTTGTCACAAAATACTCACTCACTGCTTTTTAGTGGCATTAAAAATGCCACAACATTCTCTAAATACGATGCATCTATCGATATCAACCTTATAACAGAACTGTCATCACCAATTATTGGTTTGAACAATCTTTTTCTTATAAAGCTCGATAATGATGATTTATATATGATTGATCCTAACACTGAAGATGTAATCTGGAAAAGTCAAAGCATAAACATTCCATTAAGAACAAAAGGATCCTCTATGCCATATCTTCATAACAGTAGCGTTCTCATAGCAAGAGACAATGGATCTATTGCGTCCTATGATCAAATCAACGGTACACTAGAGTGGTTCTCAATTATTTCTTCAAGATCAGGTAGAAACGATTTAGAGTCCCAAAGAGACGCAGAGATGAATGTAGTTGTAGATGATACAAAACTGTATTATGGCCACTTTCAAGGAGACCTGACTGCCTTAGATGTCAATTCTGGAAATATTATTTGGTCCAGCCCCTTCTCATTTATCAATGATATCAAAATCAAACATAATTCAATTTATGGTACTACTACAAAAAATTTTTTAGTGTCGCTTGATCAGGCCTCTGGCTTTCTAAATTGGAAAATACAAATAAGTAAGAGTATAACAGAACCCTTCATCATGGATAATTATGTTATGATCTTCACCACAGATGGAACTTTACTAGGTTATGAGACAAGTAGTGGACAGCTAGTATACAAAAAAGATTATGGGCTTGATCTTCATCCTCAAACTAAATTCATTCTTGATAAAAGTGATGTTTATTTTCAAACAATCGATGGCGACACTATCTGTCTTCGAATTTTAACTTGATCAAAAATGACAAATATAATAAGTCTAATCGGTAGAACGAATGTTGGAAAATCTTTATTGTTTAATAAGTTAACACAGTACAAGAATTCGATAGTACTGAATAAACATGGGGTAACTAGAGATATAAACCAAGGCAGATTACTATATGAGGATAAATATCTAAATTTATTTGATACTGCTGGTATAAGTTCATCAGATGAAAATCTATCTAGACTCGCCCATGAAAAAACTCTAGATGCTATAAAAAAGTCGTCTATTCTTTTATTTGTTGTATCTTTGGAAGATGGCGCAACCTCAAACGACAAGGAAATTGCTACAATTCTAAGGAAGTATAATAAAAAAATTTTATTAGTAATCAACAAATGCGATAAAGAGAAATCTACACTCAAAAAATATGAGTTTTCCGAACTTGGCTTCACTCATTCATATGAAGTATCTGCTAAAACAAACAGAGGCTTAGATTGTTTAGTTAAAAGTATTTTTAATCAGATTGATGCTCCAGTTCATGACAATTCTACAATTAATCGTATTGCATTTATTGGAAAGCCAAATGTAGGTAAATCTACATTAATTAATTCTATTTTAAATGATAATCGATCAATAACATCAGATATACCTGGCACTACAATAGACTCCTTAGAGTCACCATTTGTTTTCAAGAATCAAAGATATCTGCTGTATGACACGGCTGGCATTATGAAAAAATCATCTACAAAAGATATTATTAATAAATATTCCGTCAGTATGTCGCTGCAATGCATATCTGATGCTAATTTATGTATTTTGATTATTTCAGCTCAAGAAATGGTCTCTAAACAAGATAAATCGATTTTCAAGATAATAAAAGAAACCAATAAGCCTTTTATTTTAGTAATAAATAAAATCGATCTTATTAATAAAAACGATTTAAGTAAATTAAGAAATAATATTGACTATTTTTCTAACATACTCTTCGGCACGAAGATTATCTATCTATCAGCACTTCATAACAGAAATGTAAGAAAGTTATTATTTACAATTAATACCTTAGTTTCGAATCTTAATAAAGAATATAGACCATCCAAATTAACAAAAATTCTCAATGACGCATGCAATAAACACCCTATAAAAAATAATCGTAACCGTCCCATAAAGTTGAAGTTCGCAAAGCAGAATAAGAGCAGAAATCTATCAATCTCTATTCATGGTAACCAAACTGACAAGATACCTGACTCATATAGGAAGTATTTAGTTAATTTCTTCTCAGATCAACTAGGACTATCTGGTGTTCCAATAAAGCTTATATTTAAGAAAGAAAAGAACCCATATAAAATGGGTTCTTGAGATCCTCACTCAGCTGTTTTTGGGCTAATTATATTTTTTACTTCTGAAATACTATTTGCAGGAAATCCGCCCGTACTAGCATGATCTTTAATTAGCTGTTCATTGTCAGCATTGTATACACAGTAGACTTTATCGCCTGTCACGTAGCTTTGAACCCACTCGATTCCAGTCCCCATGTCTTTTAAAATACCGCATGATTTTTGTGAGATACCTTTTAAGTCATCTGAAGTTAGATCACCAGCACCCGCTATTTCTCTTTCAATTACATATTGTGGCATGTTACCCCTCCTTTGTTATGTCTTAATATTATCCAATTATATTTAGTAATTATCAAGTTCAGCCTCACTGTTATTGACAAGTTCAAGAGGATTGATATATGTATTATTTAGCAATACAGACCAATGTAAATGAGGTCCAGTTGATAATCCAGTATTACCAACAGTACCTATGATTTCCCCTTTTTTTAGTACATCTCCTTTGTTGACTTTAATATCATCCATGTGAAGAAACAGACTTATGAGGTTATTTCCATGATTTATCATCACAAATTTACCATTGTAGTAGTAATGTCCAGTTAGGATTACTTTGCCACCTGATGGTGCAAAGATCAATGTTCCGGTTTCGGCTGCAATATCATGACCATTATGATATCGACCTTTTTTTCCATTATAATATCTTTCAGTACCAAAAACTCCAGTAACAATTCCATCTACTGGGATAATAAATTTTATATCTGGATTATTATTATATTGTGTTTTTTTTGCTAAAGTAATTTCCTTGCTTTCTTTGTATATTCTATCTAATACTTGTTTTGACTTCTTTTTGAATTTATTTATCTTAATATTCTGTTTGGAATATTGCCTTTTTTGTATATGCAACTTGAATATCTTCTGTCTGTTATCTGTTTTTAGAACAAACTCATGAGTACCAGATGAGATAGCATAAGGCACACCAAACAGAAGATAAAATTTGTCTTTACTTATAACCTTAGTTACAAGATTATTGTTGTAGTAAAAATCATAACTGCTCTCATTGTCATTTAATGGCAGTAAGACTACACCTCCAGTAAATGCTTTTTCGGTTGCATGAATGCTACTAAAAAAAAAGCATAGAATAATTATTAATATCGACTTAATATTTATTATTATTTCTCCAACCAGATTTATTTTTTTTCACTTCAATGAATGTCGTAATACCCCCTCTTACTTTCCAATGTGCACTTAATTTGATGTATCTTGGTTTGAGCAATATATGTAAGTCTCTAAAGATTTGATTTGTAACATCCTCATGAAAAGCGCCTATTTCTCTGTAAGAGCCCATGTATAATTTTAATGATTTAAGTTCTACACATAGTTTATCTGGAACATAATCTAAAACAAATTCTGCAAAATCTGGTTGAGATGTTAATGGACAAATGCATGTAAATTCAGGGATTTCCATCTTAATAAGATAGTCATCTCTTTGTTGGGGATTATCGAATGTTTCTAGAATATCTGACATAACTATAAAGAATTAATCAATATAGTATAATATAAAATATCATATTATAATTTAAAATATTAAATGAGATTATCTAGAATCAAACTATCAGGCTTTAAAACTTTTGTAGATTCTACCTCGTTAAATTTTCCTAGTAATCTCACCGGTATCGTGGGCCCTAATGGCTGCGGAAAGTCTAATATCATAGATGCAATCAGATGGGTCATGGGGGAGTCTTCTGCCAGGAACCTAAGAGGAGACACTATGGATGATGTCATTTTTTCAGGATCCTCATCAAGATCAGAAGTAAGCCATGCCAGCATAGAGCTATTGTTTGATAATTCGCTCAATCAATTAGATTCTAAATTTGCAAAGTTTAGTGAAATTTTAATTAGGCGTGAGGCTAATAGAGATGGTAGTTCAAACTATTTCCTAAATAATACTCGCTGTAGAAGAAAAGATATTAGAGAGGTTTTTCTTGGGACTGGTCTTGGACCAAGAAGCTACGCAATTATAGAGCAAGGTATGATATCTAAGATTATTGATTCTAAACCTGAAGAGCTCAGAACCTATCTTGAGGAAGCCGCAGGCATCAGTAAGTATAAGGAGAAACGAAGAGAGACGGAATTAAGGCTTAAGCATACGTCAGAGAATCTAAGTAGACTAAAAGATATAATGAGGGAAATCACATCCTCATTAACAAAGCTGCAAAAACAAGCTAATGATGCTGAAAAATACTCTCAATTAAAGAAAGACGAGGAAAGTTATAAAATTAAAATTTTAGGAAAAAAAATCATCAAGTTGGATGTATCGCTAGACTCCACGCAGAAGAAAGAGAGCGAACTTATATTGTTGAGAGATAAATTTGATGCAGAGATGACTGGATTTAATAACCAGATTGATAATTTAAAATTAGAACGTGAAGACGAGCAGATTATTTATAATAAAGTACAATCAGAATCATTTCAGGTTGCTGCTGAGATTGCAAGAGCAGAAAAAGATATTGAATACACAGAACAAATAGCAACTAGCAAAAAAGATAACATACAAGATATTAATAACGATATTACAAGAGCCAAAAAGGAATTAAGCGAATTAAAGGACAAAAAGGATTCTAACTCCAATAATCTTATTGAATCAAAAAATGAGAATGAATCACTTATGATGAATATCGAAAATCTCAACAAGAAAATTAAAGACACATCTTTTTCGCTCCAGAACTGGCAATCAAATTTCAATAAATTTCTTTCCGATAAAATTGAACTGGAGAAAGAAATCGAACTTGAGAAATCTAAGATTGAATCATATTTGGAGAATATATCTAGTCTGGAGATGAGATTAAATAAATTCAATGATGACTCTAATAGCGATGATGTTAGTAATGTACAGGTCGAGCTACTTCAGCTCTCAGAATCTTATCATGAACAGCTTATAAATTTTAAAATTGATCATGAGAGATATTCCAAAAAATTATCGGAAGGTGAAAAAAAATCATTACTATCGCTCTTAAATAATTTAGTGGATAAGTTTAAAACTATAATTATAAAAATTAAAGAAAATAATAAATCATTAGATCAGCAAAAAAGCGATATCAAGAAAAATATAAAAAGCTATCAAAATAAAATCTCTAAAAGTGAACAGATTTTGCTTAAGTATAATGCGGATCTTGAATCATTTGAGTCTCATAAAAATAAATTAGAAAAACAAAAAATTGATTTGAAACAAACTCATGATAAATATAATTGGAAATATAATGAACTGTCAGAAAGCTTAAATTCGAATAACGTAGCTATATCAACTCTTGAAACACAAATGATGTCAATAGACGAGAATATGAATAGATTAAATGTGAATATTGAGGTTTTGGTATCAAAAAAACAAGAACTTCTATCTGAATCAAGCCATTTTGTTGAGTCTGGCTCAAAAGCTAAACTTAATGATCTAATTAACAAGAAAAAAGTTAAAGACCAAGAGCTCACAGGTATTCAGGATAAGATCTCATCAGTTGATAAAAAGATTCAAACTATCAATGACTCTATTGGACAGTTATCCTTAAAACAAGCTGATTTAAATACTGATATCAATAAGATTAATATAGAAATAGCTGAGATTAAGACTAATAAGTCCTCCTTGCTAGATAATACAGATTTTGATAAGAATCTTATTATGCGATCAATAAAAAATGATGATAAAAGTTCACTCGATAAAGATGAAAACATTCTTACTAAAATAAAATCTCAAATAGACAAGTTAGGAGCAATAAATTTAGCAGCAATCGATGAATTGAAAGAACATCAAGATAGAAAAAGTTATTTAGATAAACAATATGATGATTTAACAAAATCCGTAGAGACACTACAATCAGCCATAAAAAAGATTGATTTAGAGACTAAAACAAAATTTAAAGAAACTTTTGATTCTATAAATACTAATTTATCGTACTTTTTCCCAAAAATTTTTGGTGGTGGCAAAGCTTATTTAGAGCTAACAGATAATGATCTATTGAATACCGGTGTAAACATCATGGCTAAGCCACCAGGTAAATTAGTTAAACACCTTAATCTACTTTCTGGCGGAGAGAAAGCTGGGACTGGTATTGCATTTGTATTTTCTATATTTAGGATCAATCCTGCGCCATTTTGCTTACTTGATGAGGTAGATGCTCCTCTTGATGAGGCTAACAATGAGCGTTTTTGTAATGTTGTTAAAGAAATGTCTGAGAAAGTTCAATTTATTTTTATCACACATAATAAATCTACTATGCAAATAGCAGATGTTTTATCTGGAGTTACCATGAGGGAAGCAGGTGTATCTAAACTTGTTTCCGTGAATGTTGAAGATGCACTTGAACTTGCTACGTCCAATTAACATACTTTATATTCACCTGAAATGAGTGATCAAAAGAAAATTTCAAATCATTATCAAAACCTCATTAAGATGATAAATCATCACAATCTTCTCTATCATACATATGATTCTCCGTCTATATCAGATGACGAGTATGACAAACTTTACAGAGAACTAAAAAAAATTGAAAAAAATGATCCCTCGTTGATATCTCTTGATTCTCCGTCACAAAGAGTGGGCTCTATATTGCTAGAACAATTTGATAAGAAAAAGCATGATACACCTATGCTGTCACTATCTAACTGTTTCTCAAAAAATGATTTCATTGATTTTTATAAAAAAACTTTATCATCTACAAAAAGTCAACAAATTAAATTTTTTGCAGAGCCGAAATTTGATGGATTAGCCGTGAATATTACTTATAAAAATGGAGTATATCAAAGCGCTACAACTCGTGGTGACGGGTTTATAGGAGAGGATGTAACTCAAAACGTCAAAACGATTAAGTCACTGCCAATCATTATCGATAATACTGATCTACCTAAGACATTCTCGCTGAGGGGCGAGATATTTATTGATAAGGCTGATTTTAATTCTATAAATAAGGAGTTATTATCAGATAATTTGAAAGTCTACTCGAATCCTAGAAATCTTGCAGCCGGAAGTATTAGACAGCTTGATCCAAGCATCGCCAGTTCTCGAAAATTGAGACTATTCATTCATGGCATAGCTGATCCCGATAAATTTAAAAAATTTAAAGATCACGCTGAACTAATATCACATTTATCTGAAATCGGTTTCCCAGTGAATCGATACTCCGAGACTATGAATAGTATAGATGAATGTTTTGAATATTATGAGAGAATGGTCATGCTCAGAGATAAGATTCCTTATGAAATTGATGGTTTAGTATATCGTGTTAGTGATTTTGCTATATGTAATATGCTTGGATATACGACAAAATCACCAAAATGGGCAATTGCTTATAAATTCAAATCTTTAGAGGTACTAACGCAAGTCAAAACAGTAACTTTCCAAGTTGGAAGGACAGGCACAATAACGCCAGTTGCCGAGCTGACTCCTGTCAATATTGGTGGTGTGAGAGTAACGAGAGCAACTTTACATAATTTTTCTGAGATAAAATCTAAAGATATTCATATTAATGATTATGTTTATGTTAAAAGAGCGGGCGATGTCATTCCGGATATAGATAGGGTAGATCACTCAAAAAGAAAAAAAGCTATAAAGATTATTCCACCAAAAAGATGCCCTAGTTGTAATAGTATTCTTAGACAAATTGATAATCAGGTAGCCTACAAGTGCTACAACAGCAAAAATTGTAAGCCTCAGATTGAGCAATCAATAATACATTTCATATCACGCAAAGCCATGAACATTCAGGGAATTGGTATCCAACTTATCAAAGAGCTCGTATCAAAAAAAATTATATCAGGGTCTTCTGACTTATTTAAACTCAACCAGGATGATTTTAAAAAACTTAATAGAGTAGGCGCTAAATCAATTAGTAACTATTTATCTTCGATAAATAACTCAAAAAAAGTTAATTTTAGCAAATTTATTTATTCTCTTGGAATCAAAGAGGTTGGTGAAGCATCTTCTAAAGCTTTAGCATATGCATTTAATAATATTAATGAGCTGATTAAGTGTAAATACGAAAAGCTTGTTTCAATTAATGATGTCGGCCCCATTGTAGCGAAAAATATTATCTCTTTTTTCGAAGATGAGGATAACAAAAAAAATATTATCAAATTGATTCGGCATGGAGTTGATATAATTTATGACCAAAAAACATTTGTAAATACTAAAACTGTTGTAATTACAGGGACGTTCAGTGACTTTACAAGGACTAGACTAACTGAAGTATTTGAAGAGAATGGTTATAGTGTCAGTGGCAGTATCTCTAAGAATACTGACATATTAGTTTGTGGTGAAAAACCTGGAAGCAAACTAAAGAAGGCCCAGAATCTTGGTATTGAAGTTATTTATGAGAGAGATCTAATTAAGCTTCTCTCAAAATTTCATTAATCCCGACTTTGCTTAGGGTTTTCTCATCAACTTTTTTTACTATCACTGCACAATATAAATTACAGCTTCCATCCTTGGATGGGAGAGAACCTGAGACTACTACAGAACCCTCGGGTACTTCACCATATGTGACAGTTTTTGTTTCTCGGTCATATATTTTAGTGCTTTTTCCAATAAAAACCCCCATTGAAATGACCGAATTCTTTCTCACTATAACCCCTTCAACAACCTCCGATCTTGCTCCGATAAAGCAGTTGTCTTCTATAATGGTAGGCGATGCTTGAAGTGGTTCCAGAACACCACCAATGCCGACTCCGCCTGATAAATGAACATTTTCTCCAATTTGAGCACATGAACCAACTGTTGCCCAAGTATCAACCATAGTACCCTTACCAACATAAGCACCAATATTGACAAATGATGGCATTAACACCACATTGTCATCAATGAATGATCCATAGCGAGCTATGGCTTGTGGCACAACACGTATGTTTTTTTGCTTAAGATACTCTTCTGTTGTATGAGCAAATTTTGAATCTACTTTATCATAAAATTTTGTGTAGTTTGTATCTATACATTTATTTTGATTTAGTTTGAAAGAGAGTAATATTGCTTTTTTTGTTGATTCATTTACTTGCCACTCGCCGTTATAATTATTTGCTACTCTAATATCACCTTTGTCTAGATTATGTAAGATCTCTCCTACAGCACTCTTAACAATATTTTTGTTTCCATCATTGATACCATTATCAAATGCATCATTTATTGTATCGTTTATACTCATAGTGTGTTTGGAACCTCGTCGAAAAGATTATTTTCAAATTTCTCATCTTTAGCCTCTAAAAATGTAAGTATATCATAGTATTGTTTGACATTTTCAACATATTGCACTGCTTCCCAACCTCTAGCATATCCATATTTCATTTTTTTATAATATTTTTTCTGATTGAGTTTATATAAATATTTACGTAAAACTGACCAATCTTCTAAATCTTCTTTATCTTTGTTAGCGAGTACAATGACGTCACTAATGTGATTTGGACCCGCATTGTATGAGGCAAGAGCCAAATTAACTTTACTAGAATGGCTGAATGTCGAATATTTTTTTAACAATGAGCTAAAATACTTTGCACCACCTGATATACTTTCTGTAGGTTCTAATCTATCAACTTTCAACATATCTGCTGTGTTTTTAGTTAGCATCATTAATCCTCTAACACCTGTAGGTGAGATAGCATCATTGTCCCATTTTGATTCTTGATATGAGATTGCTGCTAATAACTTCCAATCAACATTATAGGATTCTCCTGCTTCTTTGAAGAGATCTTCGTAAGTAGGTAATTTAGTAATCATATCTGAAATAAAAATTCTTGAGCCAATAAAAATATATGATGATATATTATTTTCAGAGTAATATTTTTGCCTTAAGTCCAATATAAAGTCCTTCGTACTCTCTAGTGCTAGGTAATTGACTACATCGTTCTTTATGGTTCCATCATCATTTGGAAAAGACCAAATTAAATTTGTTGTACCAATTTTTTTTTTAATTTTTAGATTTGGAAAATATTTTTTATAAAATAAATACGTGCTTCTGGTTAATATAGTATTGGATATTAAATTATTTTGGATATCATTTATAAGCTCATCAATTGAGCTACCATAGATATTAATGTCATAGTCATTCATTACATTTTTAATTTTGGCATTTACAAAAGATTTTAAAATTTCAATATCTTGTACTCCAGGACTGGTATCATTTGTAATGAGCAAGAGATCCTCAGTACCAATTGATAAACAGTTATCACATACTTCTGCTGAGTAATATATTCCTATATCAAATACAGATTCATTTACGGAGATTTCAAACTTATTAAAACTATTGAGATATCCTGTAACTAGCTCATATTGGTACCCTGTATATGCCTCTTTACTTGAAAGGATCATTTCTGGAAGGTGTTGAAAATTAATAGCAATTTTTTCCTGACCTTTCAAACTTTCCAGAGAACTGTATCTAGTATTAACAAATATTAGATACAATACAGCAGAAACAACCATTACTATAAAAAGTCTAAGAAGTATTTTTAACACTATTTATTAATTATTTTTTTGTCTACTATTCTTTATATAATTCTTTTTATTGTTTGATTTAAATTTATTATATTTAAAATTCTTATTATATCTTCTATTTCTACTATAATATTTCCTTGGCTTGATATCCTTTTTGTCTTTATCCTTTCCACCAAAAATAATTTTAAATATTCTTGTAAATATATTACCATCCTTATTCTTGCTAGAATCTATAGTTTTAGATGGTTTGGGTGGCAATGTTTTGGGTGTAACTGCAGTCATGAGCGCAACTTCTTTGTCTTGGATAACCATTCCGTCAGAACTATCTAAATTTTTGTTTTTTTGCTTTTCCTTAGCGCTATTTCGAACTTTCTTTTTGAATTCAGATTCCTCTAATCCTTCATTATCTATTTCATAATTTGATGTAGCTAAATCTGGATCAGGCACAATTTTGATTTCAACATGATGTCTTGATTCTATATTCTTTATAGTCTCTTTTTTTTCATTTAGTAAGTATGTAGCTAATCTAACCGGGAGGTATACTGTCTCTTTATTTTTGGTATTTATTGCTTCTTCTTCAATAATTCTCAATAGTGAAATTGCCATAGATGACAGTGATTTAATTTGACCTGTACCATCACATGTTGGACAATTTTCATAATTATTTTGTATGATCGAAGATTTTAGCTTTTGCCTAGATAGTTCCATCAAACCAAATTTAGATATCCTTGCAAACTGAATTTTCGCTTTATCTTTTTTGGCATATTCTGCAACTTTACGCATTACATTTTTCTGTGAATTTATTGACATCATATCAATGAAATCAATTACAACTAATCCGCCCACGTCTCTCAGTTTTAGCTGGGTTAATATTTCTACTGCTGCTTCAATATTCGTAGTGAGAGCAGTTTCTTCAATATCACTGCCTTTAGTCGATTTCGCAGAGTTTACATCAATACTCACAAGAGCTTCTGTCGAGTCAATAACTATATTTCCACCGGATGGTAAATTAATATTCCTCTTGTATACGGTTTGAACTTGTTTTTCGATTTTATGCTTGCTGAAGATAGGTGTTAAATCTGCATGATATTCTGCTTTGATATCATGATGAGGTAAAAATAATTTTTTCGCGTTTATGAAATCATCAAAAAATTTTTTATCATCAATGTATACCTCATCGACTGACTCCTCGCAATAATCTCTAATAAGCCTCGCCATTATGCTGCTCTCTTGATATATAAGAAATGGAGCGTCTTGCTGTACGGATGTTTCAAGCACAGATTCGTAGATCTGTACTAAGTAATCAATATCCCATTTAATAGATTCTTCAGATGATTCTAGACTTGAGGTACGAAGTATCACACTCATTCCATCAGGAACGTCAAGACTATCCATTAATTTTTTAGCTTTAGCTCTCTCGTCTCCTTCGATTCTTCTTGATATACCACCTGTTGAAGGGTTTTTAGGGAGTAAAACAAGATATTTACCCGCCAGACTAAGAAACGTGGTTAGTGCAGCACCTTTGTTACCTCGCTCCTCTTTATCTACTTGGACAATAATTTCTTTTCCAGACTCAAGACAGTCTCTTGAAGACTTATTTGAGTTTGAGAATATTTCTGGCGATATTTCTTTGAACGGCAGAAATCCATGTCTTTTTCTACCGAAATTGATAAACGCTGCTTCTAAGCTTGGCTCAACCCTTGAGATAACACCTTTGTATATATTTGATTTTATGTTTCTCGATGGAAAGTCTATGTCTAAGTCTGTTAGCTTGTTGTTCTCTACAACGGCTAGTCTCACCTCTTCCTTTTGAGAGGCATTGAGTAAAATTTTTTTCATTATGAATCCTTTTAATCATTATTTTTTTATCTTCTAATAATTCTTGATAAATGCGCTGTTTTAATGCTTTTTTCTCTAGTAAGCGCTAATTTTAATTTATCTATGTACTTTTCAAGTAAAATGCCTATTTTAATACATTTGAACTTTATAAAACACTAATATAGCAACGTTTAGTGATATCATCAAATTAAATTAGGCAGTATGAGCACACAAAATACTAATATTATCAAAATATCTGGAGATTTAAGCGGTCAGAGATTAGATAATTTTTTGATAAAGAAGTTAAAAGGAATACCCAGAAGCCTTATTTATAAGCTTGTAAGAAGCGGTCAAGTTAGGGTTAATAAGAGGAGAACTAAAGTTTCATATAGGATTTTAGAAAATGATTATGTACGAATTCCCCCTAATATTATCAAAGATAAAGTAGTTTCAGAAAATATAATCTCCGATTGTAGTGACTACATACACTATGAGAATGAAAATTTTATAGTTTTAAACAAACCAAGCGGAATTGCTGTTCACTCAGGTACAAATCAAAATGTTGATTTTTTATCTTCTTTGAAAAAAGCCATGGACAATAATAATTTATCACTAGTGCATAGATTGGATAAAAGCACATCTGGATGCCTGCTAATATCAAAAAATTATAATACAACTTCTACTTTAGGAAAGGAATTTATCAGTAAAAATATAAAGAAGAAATACTATGCATTGTTAATAGGTAAGCTACAGAAAAATATGGTAGAAATAGAATCAAAAATTTTAAAAGATTCTCATGCAAAAAAAATGAAGACTAATAATAGTATTGGAAAAGAAGCATATACTAAAATTAAAGTACTAAAAAGATTTAAATCTCATACTTATGTTGAGGTAGAGATTGAAACAGGTAGAATGCATCAAATCAGAACCCACGTATCGTCTATAGGACATCCTATAGCTGGAGATCTTAAGTACAGCTCAAGTGATAATAAGATAAATAATAAAGTTATTGGATTAAATAGAATATTTTTGCACTCATTTTATTTATCATTTTATTTTGAACGTCAATATGAGTTCATATTAGATTTACCTTATGAATTAAAAGAAGTATTATCTTACCTAGAGGATCATAATGAGTGAAAATGATAAAACATTAAATGATATAGTTTCTACTTTGATTTCTGAGAGAAAAAGAGATTACAGGAATAAGATCTTTTTTAGAGTTTTACTAATAATCTTATTCCTAGCTTTTCTATTTATAGCGCCTATGGCGAAGAATATTAATTTTAACCAACCACATATTGCTGTTGTAGAAATTAATGGCCTTATTTCTTCTGAGACACAATCCAGCGCAGACAAAATTGTACCTCTTCTAAAGCAAGCTAGCAAAAATAATAATACCTCTGCGATAATAATTAAAATTAACAGCGGCGGTGGTAGTGCTACTCAATCTAAGATTATCTTCGATGAGATTATAAAAATTAAGAAAGAAACAGAAAAAGAAATAATTTCTATTATTGAAGATGTCGGGGCATCAGGTGGATATTACATTGCGATGGCGGCTGATGAAATTTTTGCATCAGAAACAAGTATAGTTGGTTCAATAGGAGTAAGACTAGATAGCTATGATGTGAGAAGTTTCTTCAATAAGCTTGGCATCAAGTCTAGAACAATCTATTCAGGGGAAAATAAACTAATATTAGATCCATTTTATGAGCTCACACCAAAACAATATAATCATGTTAAAAAACTTACCGATCAAATTCACAAGCAATTCATAGATGATCTTCAAATGAGCCGTAAAGATAAAATAAAATCTGATAGCTCAATTTACTCTGGTTTATTTTATACAGGTACAGAGGCTTATTCACTAGGGTTAATTGATGGCATCTCATCTATTTATGATTTAAAAAGTGAGAGATTTAATGAACTTCCGATTCAAAAATATAATCGAGATAATGATTTCTTAAACCAAATAATGAAATCGTCATTTTATTTTCTATCACAATCAAATATTAATTTATAATGTCTGACATATATTTCCATCCTGATATTTCATATCAAGATATTAAGAATATTGAAGCCGACTATAATTCAAAAGATAAAGAATATTTAATAGAGAAAGCCTCTAGTTTTATCAGTCAAATAATTTCAAAAAGAGTAAAAAAAGACCAAAAAATTGTTTTCATTTGTGGGCCGGGTTCTAACGGATTAGATGGTATACATAGCTCATTTAAACTTAATCGTCTGGGTTATGATATAAAAATTTATTTACTCGATCATAAATATAATCTGTCTTCGATAGAAAGATTTAATTTATCTAACAAATTAATAAATAATTTAAATATAAGTGATTATGATTACGTTGTTGATTGTATTTTTGGATATGGGCTAAATAGAGATCTTGATGAGTCATCTATTGAATTAGTCAAACAAATAAATATATCAGAACTATATACTTATTCTGTTGATATCCCGACAGGTCTTCACCCGCTGACCGGAACCCCATCTCCAATATCCGTCAAATGTGACACTTTAATTTCTATATTAAATTATAAGAGAGGAATATTTACTAATCATGGAAGAGATACCTGGAACGTTCTAGCTCATTCACAACTAATAGATGATAAGATAAATTCAAATGATTATCTCATATCTGCGAATCACTCATTTAAGGGCCTTCAGTTTAAAGAAAAATTTAATCACTCAAAAGTCCATGCTCAACATAAAAAATCTAATGGAATAAGTTGCATAATTTCAGGTGAAGCACCATATCATGGGGCTTTAATATTATCATGTAAATCGTCGATTACCGCTGGAATAAAATATCTACATGTTTATACAGAAGATGAGTATGCTCATTCATTGCCTATGATTATTCCTGAGATAGTTGCAATGCCTTTTTCAGAGAGAAAATTTAAGGATAATCTAATCAGTTACCGCAATATTCTTATTGGGCCAGGAACAAATACTATTACCAACAAGTATATTGATATAGTTGCGAGTAATATTGATAACTTTAACTCTGTAATTATAGACGCAGGAGCATTAAAGTATCTCAAAGAATCTGGTTTATATTCTAGAAAATTAATTATAACTCCTCATCCAGGAGAAGCAGCTGATTTGTTAAATATTGAAGTGAGTGAAGTACAAAAAAACAGATACAAGTCGGCAAAAGATTTGTATCGCGCTTATGGATGTATAGTAGTTTTGAAAGGTTCAGGTACTATCATTTATGATGGTAAAAGATTCTTCACATGCATGGATGGAAATTATAGAATGGCGGTTGCTGGTATGGGGGATACTTTAGCAGGAATTCTATTATACGAACTGTCATCATCTGCAGATATTTTGAAAGCATGTATTAAAGCCGTAACTTATCATTCTTACTCTGCCGATTATTTACTTAATGACGCAAAAATTCAAAACTATTTGCCATCTATGATTCCTGATGCATACAATCATCTAACTAGCACATGATCATAAAAACTTATTTAGTCTCTGATATTATTGATTACGATTTTATATTTCAAGAAATTAATTTAACAAGTAAATCTAATCATATTATCTTTTTTAAAGGAGAATTAGGTTCAGGAAAAACCTCATTCATCAAACAGCTGTTGAATAAAGTATATAATTTTGATGAAGTAACCAGTCCGACTTTTGGTATTATCAACACCTACTTGACATCAAATATATCTATATTCCACTATGACTTATACAGAGTTAAAGAATTGTCTGAACTTGATGATATTGGATTATTCAATAATCTAGAGCTTGATGGTTTACACTTAATTGAGTGGCCGGAAATAATTCCAGAAAAATTAATAAAACCAAATATTACTGTTTCCCTACAAGTAGTCGATAATCATCGATTAGTTTCAATTGAAAATTATGGCGAATAAAATATTCATTTTGCTAGGACCAACAGGCTCTGGAAAGTCAAATCTATCACTTAAACTATCAAAAGATTTTCCATTTGAAATAATAAATGCTGATTTATATTCTATTTACAAAGGTTTAAATATTGGTACAGCAAAGCCTAGTAGACAAGATTTAAAAACGACTAAACACTATCTCATCGACACATTAGAACCAGATATGCAATATAATGTCTCACAATTTTGCTCAGATGTTACTCAAAGTTTAAATTGTATTATAACAAATCAGAAAATCCCGCTTATTGTAGGTGGCTCTATGATGTACGTCTATCAATTATTAAACGGACTTTCTCATGAGTACAATTTATCACTTTCAGACAGAGAGGTAATAAAGTTTATACAATGTAAATACTCTAATAGTGATTTATATCATGCCCTGAAATCTGACAGTTCAATCCCTATGGAGAAGATTAATATCAATGATTCGTATCGTATTGAAAAGTTACTCGAAAGATTGATAACAAATAGTTCAAATAGAAGGAAACATAATGGTTTTAATAATGATAACAATATCGAAATAATACTACTCTTCATTAATGTGATTGATAGAGATCATCTCAAACAGAATATTCTTAGTAGAACGAGATATATGATTAGAAGTGGACTCATAACAGAAGTTGAAAACCTCAAAGACAAATATATGTTAACTAAAGATAATCAGTCTATGAAAGCCATCGGATATAAAGAGACTCTAGATTATTTGGATTGTAGAACAGATATTGATGAGCTGATTAGGCTGATATCTATAGCAACACAGCAGCTTGCTAAGCGTCAGATGACATGGAGAAATAAGTTTAAAATTGATTATTTTGTTGATTATCCATCATATAAATATAATCTTCTGTATGATTTTATTGCAAATTCACTTACATGATTTTTGACAAATTAAATTAATATAAATTTGATGGACAGAATCCAATGGTATATTATTTACTCAGGAGAAAGCATATATGGCATGGAACGAACCAGGTAACAAAGACCCTTGGGGTAGAAATAAAAACAACTCTAGTATAGATGGGGTTTTTAAAGATTTTAAGAAAACTATAGACGATCTATTAGGATCAGGTAGCTCAGGTCCTCCATCATCAAAAAAAAGCGCCGGTTTTTTATCTGCTATAATTTTGGCAATTTATTTCTTATCTGGAATATATATTGTGAACGATGGAGAGAGAGGTGTTGTTCTACAGTTTGGTAGTTTCAATGAAATTACCATGCCAGGACCTCACTGGATTCCAAGGTTTGTACAATCAGTGGAAATAGTAGATGTAAGTAAAATTAGATCTGTTCAACAAAAGGCAGTCATGCTAACAGAGGACGAAAATATCGTAAGCATCAGTTTTGCAATTCAATATGACATTAAAGATGCGAGCGACTTCATTTTCAATCTTAGAGAACCAGACATTACGGTCTCTCAAGCTGGGGAAAGTGCGATAAGAGAAGTCATGGGTCAAAATACTATGGACTTCATAATAACTGAAGGAAGAACCAAGGTTGCAGAGGATACTAAGGGCTTACTTCAGACAGTTCTTGATAGCTACGGTGCCGGTGTAAATGTCCAATCACTAAACATTCTTGAAGCGCAACCACCTGAACAAGTTCAAGATGCTTTTTCTGATGCTATTAAGGCTCGCGAGGATGAACAAAGGTACATAAACGAAGCCGAGGCTTATCGTAATGAAATAATTCCGCTTGCTAGAGGAAAAGCTAAACAAATGCTTGAACAGGCCATAGCTTATAAAGTGAAATTAATTAATGCTGCGGAAGGTGAAGCTTCGAGATTTACACAATTATTTAATGAGTATAAAAAAGCGCCAGCTGTGACGAAAGAAAGGCTCTATCTTGAAGCTGTTGAATCTGTCTTATCAAACAGTAGTAAAGTAATGATCGACGTTGAGGGTGGTAATAACATGATGTATCTACCACTTGATCAACTCATTAATAGAAATAAAAATAAAACCAATGAAACTGATACAGATGAAACGACTAGCGACAACTCATCAATTATGGACAGAATTAATAATACTAAAAATAACTTCAATCTAAGAAAGAGAGATTTATACAATGAATAACAGAAATTTGCTTACTGCAGTACTTGCACTTGTTTTAATTGCATTTTCATCTACTTTTATTGTGGATGAAAGAGAAGTCGTAATTAAATTTAGACTTGGTGAGATTGTGTCATCTTATGATGAGCCTGGTTTATATTTCATGATCCCTTTTTTGAATAATGTTAAAAAGTATGACTCAAGAATATTAACAATGGATTCTAAGCCGGAACAGTTTCTTACCAGCGAGAAAAAGAATGTAATTGTTGACTCATTCGTGAAGTGGAAGATTACTGATCCAAGAAATTTTTATAGATCATCCAAAGGAGATGAGCGCATAGGTGTAAATCGTTTGTCTCAAATTGTTAACGACCTAACAAAAAGTGAGTTCAGTAAAAGAACTGTAAATGACGTCGTCTCAGGTGATAGAACAGAGATTATGACCAAAGTAACTCAGGGCGCAAATCAATTATCAGAAGCATTAGGAATAACTGTTGTTGATGTCAGGCTAAAAAAAGTTGATCTTCCTGATGAGGTAAGTAACTCTGTGTACGCTAGAATGGTTAAAGAAAGAGCTACTGTAGCTAAGTCTTTTAGATCAAAAGGTAAAGAAGAGGCCAAAGGAATAACGTCTCTTGCAGAACGTGAATCCGAAACAATCATAGCAGAAGCTTATAGAAAGTCTGAGGAAATTAAAGGTGAAGGAGATGCACAATCAACACAAATTTACGCAAATGCATTTTCTGCTAGCCCTGAATTCTACTCATTTTACAGAAGTTTAGAGGCGTACAAATCTACATTTAACGACAAAAGTAATATGATATTACTTCAGCCTGATTCTGACTTTTTTAAATACTTCAATGATACTGATGGTGTTAAAAAATAACTACGCTTGAAATATTATCATTAGTTGTCGCGTTTATTCTTATAATTGAGGGAATTATACCACTATTTTACCCATCTAAATTCAAAGAGACGCTTTCATATATCATTGAAATGAATGATAAGTCATTGAGAATACTCGGTCTTACATGTATTATTTCTGGGTTGCTTATTTATTATTTAGTTTATATGTCATGATCACTCAGAAATTCTTAATACCTGACGGAATAGAATACTATACTGGAGATGAGGCAGTGCTGTTTGAAAAAACAAAATCATCTGTGTTAAAGATTTTTACAAAAAATAAATTTGAATTTGTAACTACGCCTATAATTGATTCTATAAATAATCTGACTAATCTCAATGGCAGTAAACTTAGAGGCTTTACATCATCTTTGTCTCATAACAGAGACCTTGGCATCCGTGCAGATATAACCCCACAAATAGTTCGACTCGATTATCAATCTTATAATAATAATAAATCGCGTAAATATTCATATATGGGGGATATATATAGAGAGACATCGTCCTCGTTTGATAGAAATAATCCATATCAAGTTGGGGCTGAATACTTTGGAAGCATAAGTGATAGCGTAGACATTAATCTTATAAAAATGTGCTATGATATTATCTCCATTTCAAAATGTAAGAAAATAATTCTTGATCTCAATGATTCATATTTTATGAACAAATTCCTAAATTCATTGAATATTTCAGAGAACAACAAATATGATTTACTTGGCTTGGTGAGTATCAAATCAAAAAACGAAATTCAAAATTTTTTCAAATCTTTAAAATTATCAATGACTAAATATAAAGAGCTAACAGATTTGATGTTGATTGATGGTCCCATAGTGCTGGCAAAGGATATTAATAAATTTTCAAAAAAATATGCCTATAATCACTCCAAAAGATTAAAAACGATTTTAAACATATCATCGAAACTCCACAATTTAAAAAATATTAATATTTGTATCGATTTATGCTCATCCAAATCAATGGATTATGAATCAGGCTTCCATTACTCTTTTTATGTGGAAAACCTCAGAAAGCCAATTGCTGTTGGTGGCAGATATGAAGCCTATAAATATAATGATAATTCTATAAGGAATGCTACTGGATTCAGTATAGACCTTAAAGATATAGTTAATATCCATGAAAAATAATATATTCTTAATTGGGACTCACTGGGGAGATGAAGGAAAGGGTAAGGTCGTTGATGTTTTATCGGAAAATGCATCAGCATGCGTCAGATTTCAGGGAGGTCACAATGCGGGGCATACACTCGTAATAAATGGGAAAAAATTTATTCTACATTTAATTCCATCAGGAATTCTTAGGGATAATGTTAAATGTGTCATAGGCAATGGAGTTGTAGTTTCAATAGATGCGCTATTATCAGAAATTAGTGATCTTAAAGAAAATGGTATTACTCTAAAAAATAAGTTATACATCAATCAAAACTGCCATCTAATTTTACCCAGCCATATAGCGCTTGATCAGGCTAGAGAGAGAAGTTTAGGTAATAAGTCAATAGGTACTACCGGTAGAGGTATAGGTCCATGTTACGAGGATAAGGTATCGAGAAAGGGTATAAGGCTTGTTGATCTTAAAAATGAGGAAATATTTATTTCAAAACTTCATAATTTGATGGAATACCATAATTTTTTATTGGAAAAATACTTTAATGATAAACTCATCGATATCAATTCTGTTACAAACGATATACTTCTTAAGTACAGTAAAATCAAATCATATCTTTATGATTCAGAGGAGTTCATTAATGATCTATGTTTATCCGGTGGTGTTGTATTTGAGGGAGCTCAAGGCACAATGCTAGATGTTGATCATGGAACATTTCCATATGTTACATCCTCAAATACTACTCTTTCAGGAGTTATATCAGGAACGGGAGTTAATATGTCTCTCATTAAATATGGATTGGGTATTACCAAAGCTTACTCGACACGTGTAGGTCACGGCCCTTTCCCGTCTGAATTAACTACTGATGTTGGAAAAAAAATCGGAGAAATTGGTGGTGAAATTGGTGCTACAACAGGAAGAACAAGAAGATGTGGTTGGCT
>MDSZ01241125.1_pt1 | contig 25807 bp, 20 predicted proteins | sample 811201 | NCBI WGS metagenome assembly MDSZ01 (sample SAMN05326647, study PRJNA326480) | marine metagenome | isolation source: seawater | place: Indian Ocean: North | collected 2010 | reverse complement strand
TATTTCTCTTGCAGAATATGGAAGGCAAGAAATTTTATTAGCTCAAGATGAAATGCCTGCTTTAATGCAATTAAGAGATAACTATAAAGAAGAACAACCACTTGAAGGTGCAAAAATTATGGGTTGCATACATATGACTATTCAAACTGCTGTCTTAATTGAAACTCTAATAGAATTAGGCGCTGAAGTTAGATGGTCTTCATGTAATATTTTTTCAACTCAAGATCATGCAGCTGCGGCAATTGCTGAACTAGGAGTTCCTGTTTTTGCCTGGAAAGGTGAAACAGAAGAAGAGTATGAATGGTGCTTAGACCAGACAATTAATAAAGACGGCAAACCGTGGGAAGCTAATATGATTCTTGATGACGGAGGGGATCTTACTCTTAAGGTGCATAAAGAATATCCTGAAATGCTTTCAAAAATTCATGGAATTTCTGAAGAAACAACAACAGGAGTTAAGCGGCTTAAAGAGATGTTAGAGAGCGGTGAATTAAAAGTTCCTGCCATAAATGTAAATGACTCTATTACTAAATCTAAAAATGACAATAAGTATGGATGTAGACACGGCCTTGATGATGCGATTAAACGAGGCACAGATATGCTCTTATCTGGTAAAAAGGCGCTTGTTATTGGTTATGGCGATGTTGGTAAAGGTTCAGCTGACTCCTTAAACCAACAAAAAATGATTGTTGATGTCACTGAAATTGATCCTATTTGTGCGATGCAGGCATGTTTTGATGGATTTAGTGTTGTTTCTGCATATGAAAATGGGAATGTTGATATTGATGGTAAAAATTTAGATAAAAGATTATTAGAAAAGTATGATTTAGTTGTTACTACAACAGGCAATGTTAATGTTTTAGATAAACATATGTTAGATGCCTTAAAGTCGGGTTGTGTAATATGTAATATAGGCCATTTTGATAGTGAAATAGATGTGAAGCATTTAAAAAGTTATGAATGGAAAGAAATCAAACCCGGTGTCCATAAGATAATAAAAAATAAAGATAATTATCTTATTCTTTTGGGTGAGGGAAGATTAGTTAATTTAGCTTTAGCTACTGGACATCCAAGTAGGGTAATGGATGGATCATTCTGCAATCAAGTTCTAGCACAAATTGCATTATTTAAAGACAGATTTGCTGATAAACCTAATAATCAAAAAGAACTATACGTAAAAGTTTTACCAAAAGAATTAGATGAAGAAGTTGCAAGTCTTATGGTTAAGGGTTTTGGAGGAACTTTGACAAAACTAACAGAAGAACAAGAAGACTATATTTCAGTAAATCAAGAAGGCCCCTTTAAGGATGATTCTTATACTTATTAGTTTAAAATTAAAACATGATTTCTTTAGAAAATATCAAAAATAAAAAGTCTAGATTAGGAGTAATAGGTCTTGGGTATGTAGGTCTACCTTTAGCTATTGAATTTAACAAGCTAGGGTTTGAAGTTAAAGGCTTTGATGTAGATTTAAAGAAAATTGAATCACTTAATAAAGGTATTTCCTATATAGAGCATATAGAAGATGAAGATATTTCTGAGTTAAATAGTCGGCATGAATTTGCGACATCAAATTTCAAAGAACTTTCAGAGGTTGAAATAATATTTGTATGTGTTCCAACTCCAATAGATAAAAATAGAAATCCATTTATGGGTCATTTAGAAGATACAGCGAAATCTATAAGCAGTAATTTAAAATCAGGACATTTGATTTTAATTGAATCAAGCACTTATCCTGGGACAACTAATGAGCTAATAAAACCTATTCTTGAAGAATCAGGGCTTAAGTGTCATGAAGACTTCTTTTTAGCTTATTCGCCAGAAAGAGAAGATCCTGGCAATAAATCATTCAAGATTGATAATATACCTAAAGTTGTAGGCGCAGATAACAAACAGAGTTTGGATTTTGCTTCTGGAATTTATAGCTTACTTACCACAGTCCATAAAATGGACTCTACTTATGAAGCAGAAGCAGTCAAATTAACAGAAAATATCTTTAGGTCGGTAAATATTGCACTAGTCAACGAATTAAAAATTATTTTTGATCAAATGGATATTGATATTTGGAATGTTGTTGATGGCGCATCAACTAAACCATTTGGCTACATGCCCTTTTATCCCGGTCCTGGTATAGGAGGTCATTGTATACCTGTAGATCCATTCTATTTAACATATAAAGCAAAACAATATTCTATTCCAACAAAGTTTATAGAATTAGCTGGAGACATAAATGCATCAATGCCCAGCTACATTATTCAGAATTGCAAAGATTTGTTAAATACTAATGAAATTCGTCTAGATTCAGCCAAAGTTCTAGTTTTAGGAGTCGCCTATAAAAAAGATATTGATGACATGAGAGAAAGTCCTTCTATCGAAATAATGAATTTATTAGTTGAAAACGGAGCTAAAGTTGAATTTTATGATCCTTTAATAGAAAAAATACCTGAGCTGAGAAAATTTCCTGATTTTTGCGACTTAAGTAGGATTGAACTAAATCAAAAGAGTATTGTAGGCTTTGATATTGTTTTAATCTGTACTGATCACTCAGAAGTTGACTATCAACTCCTAATTGATAATTCAAAATTAATTATTGATACAAGAAACTGCCTTCCAAAAGATGCATACAATGAAAGAATTATTAAAGCCTAGAGTAGCAGTAATTGGTTGTGGATATTGGGGTAAAAATATTATTAGAACTTTGCATGAGATTGGGAACCTTGCTGGAGTTTGTGATTTTGATTCTGCACTAGCACAGAATTTTTCTAAACAATTTTCTGTTAATAGTTTAACAATAAGTGATATTAAGTCTTCAGACAGTATTGATGCAGTTTGCATTGCTACGCCCGCAGAAACTCATAAAGATTTAGCCATAGACCTATTAGATTCAAAGAAATCTTTATTTATTGAAAAACCATTAGCTACTAGTCTTGAAGATGCAAAAGAGATTTATTCACATTCATTAAATAAAGATATAGTAGTGCAAGTTGGACATTTGTTAAGATACCATCCAGCTTTTGTGAAAACTCTAGATTTAGTAAAAGAAGGTAGAGTAGGCAACATTGTTCATATACACTCAACCCGAAAAAGTTTTGGAAAAACTAGAAATAATGAGAATGTAATATGGAGTTTTGCACCTCATGATATATCTATGATTCTTGAGATTGCTGATGAAATGCCAAAGCAAATATCATGTGTAAAAGAATCAAAATTAAAGAATGGAATAGATGATATAGCTGAAATTTTCCTAATGTTTAATGATTATTCAGCAAAAATTTCAGTTTCTTGGTTGAATCCAAAGAAAGAGCACAATCTAAAAATTGTCGGGGATAAAGCAACTATAATTTTTGATGATACAAAAGATTGGAGCGAGAAAATTAGCATCATAGATAATAGAATTAATACAACTGGCAAAAATTTAGAAATAGAAAAAGGGGAGACTAGTTTCATTGAAATTGATGAAGCACAACCATTAAAAAAAGAACTAGAGCATTTTGTCGACTGCGTAAAAACAAAACAATGCCCAACTACAGACTGTGTTGAGAGCCTAAAAGTATTAGAAGTTATGAGTAAATTATGAGTGAATATAAGGAAAGTTTTGATTTTATTGACCTGAGATCGCAACTAAGAAGAATTAGGGAAAAAATTAATCAAAGAATTGATAATGTCCTAAATCATGGTTCATACATTATGGGGCCAGAAGTTAAAGATTTTGAAAGCCAATTAGAAAAGTACTTATCTGTAAAACATGCTGTTACATGTGGAAATGGAACAGATGCATTGACTATTTCTCTAATGGCTTTAGGTATTAAAAAAGATGATATTGTAATTGTTCCAAGCTTTACTTACATTGCTACAGCTGAAACAGTATCTCAACTAGGTGCAAAACCATTCTTTGTGGATATAAATAGGCAAACTTTCAATATGGATGTGAAAAGTATTAGTAGGTCTATAGAACATTTAAAATCAGTTAAAAAAGATGTCAAGGCATTAATATGTGTCGATCTTTTTGGGCAACAATGTGATCAAAAAGAAATAGAAGCTATATGTAAAAAGCATAATATTAAAATGATTGTTGATGCAGCTCAAAGTTTTGGAGCTACTTTCAATGATAACCCAAATGGACATTATGGAGACTTAACTACTACTAGTTTTTTTCCAGCAAAACCTCTTGGATGTTATGGCGATGGAGGTGCAATATTTACTAATAATAAAGATCTATATGAGAAAATTAATAGCATAAGATTACATGGAAAAGGAAGCCATAAATATGAACATATCAATATTGGTGTTAACTCAAGACTAGATACAATTCAAGCTGCCATTCTTTTAGAAAAACTTGCTATTTTTGATGAAGAAATTAAACAAAGGAATGTTATAGCTGAAAGATATACAGAAAAATTAAAAGATTATTTTGCTTGTCCACATGTGAAGAGCGGACATAAAAGCGTATGGGCTCAATATACTATTAAATCGACTCATAGAGATAAATTGAAAGAAAAGCTAGCAGAAAAAAATATACCCTCAGTTGTTTATTACCCAATACCACTTCATCAACAAAGTATTTATATTAGTAAAGAATGTGATCCAGCAGGACTAAAAGAATCTGAAGAGGTTTCAAATCTAGTTCTTAGTCTTCCAATGCATCCATACATGTCATTTGAGGACCAAGATATTATTTGTGAAGAATTAATAAAAGCATTCAACTGTATTTAAAATTTGAAAATAAGAATTGCACATATAACTACCTCACACAAATCTAACGATACTAGAATATTCCATAAGCAATGCCTAAGTCTTGCTAGTAAATATGAAGTTTATCTAATTTCACTAGATGCATTAAGAGGAAAGGACTACCCTAACATTAATTTTTTACCAATAAAAAGAAATAGAAGAAAATTTGGGAGAATTTTTTCCTCTCAAATAAAAATCATTAATCTAGTATTAAAAAACAAGATTAAACTTGTTCATTTGCATGATCCTGAACTCATTATATCCGGCATAATTTTCAAAATTTTAGGTTTAAAAGTAATTTTTGATATACATGAGAATTATTCAAGAAAATCCTATAACAAAAATACATTAAAAGGATTTTCATTAGCAGTTTTAAAAAAAATATACCTATTTCTTGAATCAGTTTCTCAATATATCTTCGATGCCTTGGTAACTGTAAATGATGATATAAAAAATAAATTTACTACCAATAATGTGCATATCGTAAGAAATTATCCAAAGCTAAAAAATTTTGAAAAAAGGGAAAGAAATAAAGTGGTGTATATCGGAGATATAAATAATGAAAGAGGCTTTGAATATTTTGATTTCATTAATGATCTAGCACAAGAATATGGGCTAAGATTTGAGATTTATGGAAGGTGGAACAATCCTACAAGAGATTATTATAAGGGTTATCTAGAATACGAAGAGTTAGACTCTTGCTTACAGAATTCATTGCTAGGGCTATGCATACTTAAACAAAATGATAATTATATAAATGCTGTTCCAACTAAATTATATGAATACCTTATTAATGGAGTTCCAACGATTTGTTCTGGCTTCGCCAAAATTAAAGAGAAGTTTAAAGGCAATGAAGGTCTAATCTTTGTTGACCCTAATGATATTGAAAAAACAAAAGAACAGATTGAAAATATCTTTTTAAAAAATTCAGAATTATATGAAATAGGAAATAAGGCTAGAAAACATTTCCTTTCATTAAGTTATACATGGTCAAATGAAGAAAAAAAATTAAATAAATTATATTCGGACTTACTAATTGAAAATATTAATAGTTAATCAATTTGCATCTAAACCGGGTGATATTGGGCTTGATAGACATTACGTAATTGCTAAAAAGTTACAAGAGTTTGGCGATGAAGTAAGATTAGTGAATGCTGATAGGAATTATTTAAATGGCAAAAAATACAAAAATAATAATAATTCCGAGGTTATCTTTAAAACACTAAAATCTAATTTTAGAAATATAGGCACTTTAGAACGAATGTGTTGCTATATTGAATTCTCACTAAAACTATTTTTCCAAAAAAAATTTAAAGAAGATGTAATAATCTCTAGCACTCCCAATATTCTTGCCTGTTTTCTTGCCTATATAAAATCAAGACTAAATAATAAAAAGTTTATTTTTGAAGTAAGAGACATATGGTCAGAATCAGTACTAAGTCTTACTAGCATTGGAAGATATAATCCATTATTTTTAATATCAAAAAGTATTGAAAAATATCTTCTAAAACGTTCAGATCTAATTATTTACACAATGCCAAATTTTCAAGCATTTTGTAAAGATCTTCTGGGCAAAGATTCACCTAAGAACGCATATTATTGCCCTCAACTTATAGAAGATAAATATTTACATCATAAGGCTGATAATTCTTCAAAAGAAATGGATTTAGTTTATTCGGGCGCTACAAAAGATAAAGATAATCTATTCACTATCGTCCAAGCTTTTAAAATTTTGCAAGAAAAGCATAAGGAAATAAAAGCTAGTCTTACAGTAATTGGAGTGTTAAAAAATGAAACTATACAAGAATATAGTCAGAAACATAAATTGAATATCAAATTTGATAGAAACTACTATTACAGAGGAGATCTAATAAAAAAATTATCCAAATATAGTGCAGGCATTATTTCGTTAAGAGAGTCTAAAGTTTACAAATATGGCTTATCACTTAATAAGGCAATTGATTATATGTCAGCTGGCATTCCTTTGATAGTTAGTGGCATAGAGTCTGGAATTTATGAAGGAATCTATAATAAAAAGAATTCTCCTGAAGATTTATGCATCTCATTTGTAGAGTTAGCCGGTTTAAGTGAAGCTCGGAGAAGGAACATCTCTATGATTAATAAAGAGCATATTAAGCAAAAACACTCAACCCAACTTGAAGTAAAAAAATTAAGAGAAAAAATTAAATTATTGCTGAATTTTCGACACTAAGTCGTTCTCTAAAATATATTTGTCTCCAGTATGATCACATACGAAAAGACCATTTGAATCAAATTTCATTGTCTCTCCATATTCTGAGATCCAACCTATTCTTTTAGCAGGCACTCCAGCCAAGAGCTCATAAGGATTAACATTTTTATTAACTACAGCTCCTGCAGCAATAAAAGAATATCTACCTACTTCAATACCGCATATTATTGTGCAATTTGCACCAAAAGATACTCCCTCAGAAACTATTGTCTTCTTATATTCTTCCTTTCTTTCAATTACTGATCTCGGATTAACTACATTTGTAAATACCATACTTGGGCCACAGAATACATTGTCTCCTAATGATACTTCATCATATATAGAAACATTATTTTGTACTTTGACATTGTTACCAATCTCAACATTATTAGCGACATAGACATTTTGACCAAAAGAGCAATTTTTGCCTATTTTTGCCTCTTTACATATATGGGTCCAATGCCATACTTTACTGCCATTGCCTATATTAAGGGGGTTCTCGACTAATGCTGTTTCATGTATGTATATTTTATTCTTAGACATATTTTTCTTTTAACTCTATTATAGTCATCTTATGAAAAAAATAGCTCATTTAGTAAAGAACTCATGTAATCCTGACTGGAGGGTAATTAAAGCTGCAGAAGCAGGAGTTAAGAATGGATTTAAAGTAAAAGTACTTGCAATGTGGGAAAATGGAGTAAGTCCTAATGAAACGATAAATGGCGTTGAATATACAAGAGTTTATCCAAAATTTACAATTTTTAGCTCTCCAAAAGATCGGCTATATAAGCAAGTACCCTCTTTTTTTGGAGACCTTTTATCAAACTTAGTAGTATCTTTATCTCAAATATTAAATCGTTTAAAAATTTTTAAGCATAAATCTGTAAGAGCTACTGCAATAAAAAGAATAGAAAGAGGTTTCTTTAAAACTGCATATGATTTTTTAATTGAATACTCTCCCGATATTGTTCATTGTCATGACTTAGAAACTTTAAAAACCGGCATTAGAGCAAAAGAAAAATTAGGATGTAAAGTTATTTTTGATTCACATGAATTTGAGCAGAATAAAAATCCTCCAGCAGATGAACTCACTAACTCTTTCATTAGATCACATGAAGGAAAATTAATTAAAAAAGTAGATTCAGTTGTAACAGTTAGCAATGAAATTGCTGAAAATTTAAAAGAAATTTACAATCTCCCAGAAAAACCATCAATTATTTACAACATTCCTTCATCTAATCTCATTAATGATTCAGTAGATGATAATAAAAAAGCTACATTAATTGATGATAAGTTGATATATAGATTAAGTGATGCAGCTGAGAATAAATTTGAAAATCTTAATGATTTAGAGATCGATAATTTAGTTCAAGATTGTCTTAAAAGCAATTATTTCGATTTAGCAAAGAGCTTACAGACATTGACGAAAAAAACACAGCTTCCAAGCGATGCATTAGATGAGCAAATTGATGATAATCAAAATTTAAATGATTCAGAATTTGAAATAAGATTTAAAAAACAAACTTTATCAAATGATTTGTTAAGGGATGATAATAAGGCTTTTAAATCTATGCTGGAAGCTTCTAATAGATTTAAAAATTCAACTGAAGTTGAAGTTAAATTTAAAAACATCATTGACGTCTTCAGTAACTTTGAAGCAGTGGGTATACATGTTGGTAATTTAACTGTTGGAAGGGGAATAGAAACAGCATTGAGATCATTAGAAATGTTACCCGATCATGCTTTAGCACTTGTAGGCCCAAGAAATAACAAAGCATTTTTGAATAGAGTGCATGCACTGATAGATAGGTTCGACTTGGGTGAAAGAGTCTTCTTCTTTGATTCACTAGAAACAAATCTATGCGAATTCATTTCTTGCTTTGACTATTCGCTTGTCACAACACTGCCTGTTTCAAAATCTACAGACTTTTCAATGCCAAATAAATTATTTGAATCTAGTATAGCTAATATACCAATAGTCTGTAGTAGCACTATAAGCGCATCAATGTTTGTTAGGGAGCGAAAACGTGGAGAAGTTTTTATAGCAGGAAATGAATTTGATATTGCTGTAAAAATTAAAAAAGTTACTGATAATAAGGATCAGTATATATATCCTGAACAGGAGCAAAAAGATTTCATAGAAGAGTTTTCGCAAGATGGACAGTATAGAAAACTGATTGATTTATATAATTCCTAGTTAAAACGAAAATATTTATAGATTCTATCTAGTAAAGTTTTTTTTCTGGTTGATTCTACTAACCAAATAATATTCTTAGAACTTGTTTTCATTTCTTTTATTTCAATTTTTTCAAGAATAGAGTTATATCTATTTTTAATATCGTCTTCACTCTTAAAAGTTCTCAGATGACCAAAACTATTAAAGTTAGGGACAGTCAATAAAATAGGAATATCAAAAGGAAGGCTCTTCAATAGTTCTTTATCTTTCTCTATATGCTCAAGAACTTCTGTACATACGATGACATCAAAAGGTTGATACTCATCATATTTTTTTAATGGCAATTTCTTTTGATCAAATTTGTATCCAACACATCTTTTTTTAGCCTGTGCTATGGCTTCTTTGCTGAAATCTATTCCTGTGTAGCTAATTTCAGGTAAATTACTTTTTACAACTTCTGCAAACTGACCTGGACCGCAACCTAAATCTAGAATATGACTAAAATTTTGCTTACTAATTATTTTAATTAAAGGTAACCAAACTTTCATAAGTGATGAGTCTGTGCCACTTACTTTATATTTTGTTGATTGCGCATAGACTTCATCATAATAAATATCTGATGCTTCATTTTTAGAAGATCTAATTTGTCTTTCTATCTCATTTATTGTCGAAGATAAATCTTTTTTGATGCCATTAGAAACAGATCTTCTAATACATTTAAGAGCATCCTTCTTCTTATTATTCTTATAATAAGCCTCACCAAGCTTTAACCAGAATATTGGATTTTTATTATCTATATTTAGTGCTGCTTTAAAATATTTTTCTGCTTTCGAGTAATCTTCTTTGTCATAATAAAAATCTCCTTTGGCACGATTTAGTGTTGCATTATTAGGAAAAAAATTTAGAGCATCATCAAGAAGTATATTTGCTTTTTCATAATTACAAGATTTCAAAGCCGCTTTCCAATGATTGAATTTTACATAGGCTAAATCTTCTTCCGGTATTTTTGTATACGAAGAGATCAAGGTATCTACTTTTACCCATTCTTCAGATATGATAATTTTTTTTAGTTCTTCTTTATCAAATTTCATGATTGAATGGAGGCTGAGAACGGAATCGAACCGATGTTAACGGAGTTGCAGTCCGCTGCATAACCACTCTGCCACTCAGCCTTTTGTATATAGTATGTTTTTTTATTTAATAGTTGAAATTTATGTATATTCTTTACTAAGTCTCAAGGCCACATTAAAGCCAAAAAATAGGAAAGCAATTATAAGTGTTACGACTATTGAATCAATTATGGGTCTTTTTTTGTCAGGCGTATTAGGAATATTAGGTTCAGATATTATTTTTAATTTATCTGCTACAAAATTTTTTGAAATAGAAGCTTCATATAATTTTGCTAATAGATTTTTTCTTAAATCAGAATCAAATTCAGACAGGAATTTAGTTGGATAAATATTATCTATATCTTTTCTATTACTCTTATCATCATCAATATTGCAATTTTGAAGCTGTTCATTTGCAATATTCATTAATAATTCAGTTCCTGTTTCTACATCAAAGGAATCTTCTGTAGGAATAAATTCATTTTTTGGCTCAGTTTGATTAACAACTGACAATATATCGCACAAACTATTAGTAGAGCTTATTGTTGTATTTAGTCGATTCTGTAAATTGTAATAATTATAGAGTGTAATGATTAAAGCTAAATTTATATTGTATCCAATTGACTCATTGTAGCCTGAAGTTCTGAATTCTATTGTTTTTGACTGGTCACTTACTATGATTTTGGCTATTTGATCGATGCTCCTAGGAGCAGAGTATGTCATTCGTTTAAAAATGTCTGAAGCAGGAGGTTTGAGCATCTTAGCGTCTATATTTGAACTATTCAATTGCTCATTAAGGTCTTGAAAAGCTTTTTTTGAGGTCAAATATTCTTTTATTTGATATATCTCCGAATTGTTTTGATTAGGTATATTTAAGACGGGGCTCGTAATTTCGACGTCTTTTTTAGCATCTTCACTTTTTATTGCTATTATCATCTGGGAAGTATATTTATCCGGCGAGATAAAGTAGTTATACGTTAAGCAAATAAAAAATATTGCTGGAATGAATAGAAACCTAATTTTCTCTCTGTTTTTTTTCAATAATCTCATCATAAAACTTAATCCCGTCCTCTATATCATACTTATCTGATATTTTTTTATCATTTATTATGAAGCATTTACTACAGTTATCTTTAATTGTGTTTATATTATGTGAGCATAACATAATCGAAGAATTGTCCTTTAAATTTTTAAAGTACTCTGTCGCCTTTTTTCTAAAAACGCTATCTCCTACAGATATTAGCTCATCAAAAATAAAAAAATCAAATTTGAAACTCAGAGAGAGAAAAAAAGCTAATTTAGCTCTCATACCAGATGAATATGTTGCAACTCTTGAGTTTATATCCTCCCCTAAATCACAATTTTCAACAACTATTTCATAGACTTCTTCTTTATCTGCTCCAAGAAGATCAGATAAAAAATAAATATTCTGTTTCCCTGTTAATGTGGGCACTATGGAGGAATAAATTCCTATTGGCCAAGATGTCGTACCATTTTTTGTAATTTTACCTTTTGTTATAGATTCTGCACCAGTGATCATATTACATAAAGTTGTTTTACCTGTTCCATTTAAGCCTAATAAACCCACAGACTCGCCTTCCTCCAAACGAAAATTACACCCTTCGAAAACTAGCTTTCTCTCCCCAAGCATAGTATTGAATTCCTTGCTGAAGTTCTTTATTTCTATATATTTCATATAGATTTCCTTAGAAAAAAAGTAGTTTTTAAATAATATGTCGGAAGTAAAAATAAAAAAAGCCAGAATATAAATTCATATACATAATTGAGATCAATACCCTCAACATGCTGTAAAGTAAAAAGTGTTCTTACTTCTTCAAGAATATGCACCATGGGATTTAATAGAAAGAAAAAATGATAATCCTTAGGTACCGATTCTAAAGGGAAGAAAACACAAGATAGAAATAATAAAGATATCGGAACATAGCTATGCACTGTTATTAAAAACTTATTTTCAAAAATTATTAGAGCAGCTAAAAATTGGTAAGCCATACCCAAAAAAAATCCAAGTAAAATTAATTCAAAGTAAATGAGATAGTTGAATGAGTATTCAAAATATAAGCTTAGACCAATGCATACGAAGAATATTGGCGAATAAATTAAAATAATAGAAATGCAGTTTGCAAAAGTTAGTGAAAAGAAATTTACATTTGGTAGATATAAAACAAACCTTCTATTGTCAGCATAAGTAGATTTAGCAATCATTTCTCTGATCAAAAAAAATAATCCAGCAGGAAAAAGAAATATCTTAATAGCATCTGCTAAGTTAATGTCATTAGAAAATGCTCTAAGAACCAGACTTATTAGTAATGTTATTAATAACGGTCTTAATATCGTAAAAAAATAACCATAGCTCAATCGACCCTCTTGATCTAAATAACTTTGTATAATAAGTGCATTCACAGATCTCAGAAAAGAATGAAATTTATTTTCTATTTTTGGAGTTATCCTTTTATAATTGGTCACTTTTTAAATTATAATTCTAAAACTTGTGGAACGTAAAAAAATTGCAATAGTAGGACATGGTTTTGTTGGCAAAGCCACAGATTCTATTTTTGATAAAGATGTTGATAAATTGATTATTGATCCTAAGTATGGGAACGATATAGCAGATTTAAAAGCTTTTAATCCTGAATTTGTTTTTATATGCGTACCTACACCTATGGGAAAAAATGGTCAGGATGGCAAAATTTTAGAAGACGTCATAAATAAATTGCATAAAGAAAATATTCAAGCAATTTTGATCATCAAAAGTACAGTTATTCCATCAAATCTTAATAAATTTGAAGATAAATTTTCAGACATAATTTATAACCCTGAATTTTTAAGAGAACGTCATGCTATAGAGGATTTCATAGAATCTGAATTTATTATCTTAGGCGGTGAAAGTGATGTTGCAAGGAGGGTTGCAGATCTTTATAAATATAATTCAAAATGTAAAGCAGAAAAATACATACTCACAGATATTAAGAAAGCATCTTTAATAAAATACACAGTAAATTCTTTTTTAGCTTCAAAAGTATTGTTTTTTAATCAGATAAATGAATTATTTATAGCTCATGGCTATAAGGAAAAAGATTGGGAAGAATTTATAGAAATAATTGCTTTAGACGAAAGAGTAGGTTCTAGTCATATGTCTGTACCAGGATATGATGGTAGAAAAGGTTATGGAGGAGCATGCTTCCCTAAAGATATAGATGCTCTAATTAAATATGCGGATAGCATTGGCATTAATCTTGAACTACTTAAAAACATACAAGAAATAAATAATGATATTAGATCGGGTTACACTAGTATCACAGATAGAGAAGAAGAACAAAATATAAAGTTTAAATGATAGCCCAGGTGGTGAAATTGGTAGACACAAGGGACTTAAAATCCCTCGAAGGAAACTTCGTGCCGGTTCAAGTCCGGCCCTGGGCACCATATTTATAAATGAAAATTCTTATTACCGGTGCAGCAGGTTTTATAGGCATGCATCTGACAAAAAAGCTTCTTAAGTTAGGTTACGAAGTTGATGGAATAGATAGCCTATCTAAAATAAGTAACCTACAGATAAAAAAAATTAGGCTTTCTGAGCTATCCAAACTAAATAACTTTAAATTTTTTGATTTTGACATAAAGGAAATAAATAAAAATAAGTCATTAGGAAAATATGATTGTGTCGTCCATTTAGCTGCACATGCAGGAGTCAGAAACTCATTCAAGCTATCAAATGAATATTTATTCAACAATTTAATAGGGCATAATGAAATTCTTAAGTTTTGCGTAAGACAATCCAGTAAATTATTTTATGCATCTTCATCATCAGTTTATGGCGAACATGATAATAAAATTTCTAAAGAGTTTGATACAACAGATGAACCATCTAGCATTTATGGTGTAACAAAGAAATCATGCGAGATGCTATCTAAAAATTATTTTGATATTGAAGGTTTACCTCAACTTGGGTTTAGATTTTTTACTGTTTATGGTGAATATGGAAGACCAGACATGGCTTATTGGATTTTTACAGAATGTATTAAACATAATAAAGAAATTACAGTATTTAATGATGGTAATATGCTTAGAGATTTTACATATATTGATGATGTTATATTGGCGATCGAATTAGCCATTAAAAATTTCAATGAATCTGATAATATTATTCTTAACATCGGAAGAGGGAAGCAAAGAAAAGTAAAAGATTTGATTAAAATCATTGAAAAAAAACTTGATAAGAGTGCTTTAATTAAATCTTTGCCAAAAAATATACAAGATGTCTCTGCGACATCTTCAGATAATTCAAGAGCTAATGAATTATTTGGATATGATCCCAAATTTGACCTTGAGGAAGGGATGGAAAATTTTATTGACTGGCATGATCACTTGGATATCAAGTTTCCTTAGGCTGAACTAAAGGTGTTAAAATAGTTTGATGATAATTAATAAAAAATATTTAACATTTTTCATATTTGCTTTTGTCTTATTAATGCTTTCTTCTCAAGAAACTTTAAAAGATGTACCCAAAGAATATGAAAGTTTTTTAGAAAATACTCTTAATAAAGAAAATCAAAATCAAATAGAGCCTATCGAAACAACAGATAGTTTAAAAAAAATTGATAATTATGATGAAGAAAAAAATATTTTTGGCTTAGATTTCTTTAATTTTGAATCTTCTACTAATACGCCTGTGTTAGATATTCCTCTTCAATCTGATTATAAGATTTCTTTCAATGATGAATTAGAGCTTCTTCTTACTGGGAATATAAATCAAGTATATACACTCAGAGTAGATCTATCTGGTAATATCTCTATTCCTGAGATCGGACAAACCTCATTACTAGGACTTACTCTAAGTGAAGCCAATAAAAAAGTTTCAACACTCATCAGCAATTCATATATTTCTACTCAAAGCTATCTAAGTGTAAAGAAACCATCAGCAAAAAAAGTATCTGTGATTGGTAATGTAAAAAAACCTGGTACATATTTAATGAATCCATTCATCTCATTAACTGAAGCTATAAAATATGCTTCCGGCTTCAATCCTAATTCAAGCTTAAGGTCTATAGAGGTAAGAGATATTTACGGAAATTCAGAGTTTTATGATTTGTATGATTTTTTAATTTTTGGAAAAAGAAATGTAGATGTCAATCTATCCAATGGCGACACCATAGTGGTGAATGCGACATCAAATTATATTCAGATAGATGGCGAAGTGCATAGGCCTATGATCTATGAATATAAAGGATCTGATAGCTATCAAGATTTAATTGATTTTTCACTGGGCTTTACAAAACAAGCAAACTTAAAAAATATATCTGCCAATGTCGTTACTAATGACATTGTTAAAACAAAAGAAGTTGTCTTGAGTCAAAACATTAATTTAAATGAATTATTGAGTCTTTTTGTTGGAAGCAAGGAACAAACTGTAAGAAAAAGTATTTTTGTCACAGGCAATGGTGTAACTGAAGGTTATTACAACTATGAGAAAGGGCAGAAATTAGAAAAAATTCTTTCGAACATTAATTTTTCTTCCGATATATATCCTTTTTATTCTGTGATTAAGCAAACCACAAAATCAGGCTTAAAAATAACTTATGAATCATTTTCTTTATCAGATGTTTCTACTTATAAAGATATTATTTTATTAGAAAATCCAGAAATTACTTTTTTTTCAAGAGAAGATGTTATGAATCTTTCAAATTTCTTGATAGATGATGAAAACCCCATTGATTTTATTGAATTTGATAAAGATTTAATCAATTCTTCTCAACTTAAAATTATATTTATAGGAAACGAAAGTTTTAAATTACCCTTTGTCGGAAAAATAAAACCAGAATTAATATTTGATTTTATGGATACTAATTCTACGCTTATTAAAGATGAGGTCACAGTAACATTAGATAATTCTTCTGAGACTGATAGTTATAAAAATACTTATGATGCCGATCTTGTCTCATCAATATCCTTTCCTGAAAAAGAAAATAATACTTTTAAAGTTTCAATAACAGGACAAGTAAGGAATCCCGGAGCCTATGTTGTGAATGCTGGCACTTCACTAGATGATTTGTACAAAATTGCTGGAGGTCTGAATATCAATTCTTCAGTTTCAGGAATTTATATAAGTAGAGAGAGTGTCAAAGCTAGAGAAAAAAGAGCATTAGAAGATGCAAAAAATTTATTAAAAGATGCTCTAATCTCTAATTTAAGTAACCCTTTAAATTCTGAAGCAGCTGGTGATATTGATTATGCAGGTTTAATGGCACTTACTTCTGGTATTGAAGTAGCAGGGAGAGTGACTGGAGACTTCTTGCCTGATAGTGAAAGTGCTTCACAGTTTTTTCTTGAAAAAGGTGATGTTATACATGTCCCTTATACATTATCTACTGTATCAATAGCGGGAGAAGTGCTCAATCCTTTAACTACTTCATTTAAAAAAGACGCTTCATTAGATTCTTATCTGAAACTAGCTGGTGGCCTGTCTGATTATGCTGATAGAGGATCAATATATATAATCAAAGCAAATGGCGAATCTGTTCCATTTAGTAAAAATATATTTACGAGTGGGGGAGTATCCATAGAAGCAGGAGATACTATAGTAGTTCCAAGAGATCTTGGAAAAATAAATACTATTCCACTATTAAGTGCAGCAACTAAAATAATATCAGATATAGCTTTCGCTGCAGCGTCAATTAATGCTATACAAGATTAAATTAATACTTTTCTTGCTATTCATTGGAAATTTTTTATTTTCAGATTCTATAAGATATAACACTCCAAATAATCATGGCTCTATTGGGCTTATAAACACGCCTTCTGCAAGATTTTATAGTGAGTCTTCATCTGCTTTTACCCTTTATAGAGGAAACCCAGATAGAAAGCTAACAATAACCATGATGCCTTATGACTGGTTCGAAGGATCATTTTTTTATACAAGCATAAAAGATAAACCATATGGTTCAGGCTTTACACAAGACTACAAAGATAAAGGTTTTAATGTCAAATTTAGACTAAAAAGTGAAGGTAATTTTCCGGCTATAGCAATTGGTTTCAATGATTTAGCTGGGACAGGGTTATATTCTTCAGAATATCTAGTCAGTAGCTATGGTATAAATAATTTGGATATGCATCTAGGTATTGGTTGGGGTGTTTTGAGTGGAGGTGGCTTACAAAACAAAAATTTTCTAAGTCACTTTGACGAGTCATTTTTACTTAGAGATTCTGATATTGGAGAAGGTGGAAAACTAAATTTAGATAATTATTTCTCAGGAAAAGATACAGGTATTTTTGGTGGAATATCCTATGTATTTTCAGATGATATATTGTTCAAGTTTGAATATGATTCAACTGAAATGCCAGTCGATCAAGGATTTCCTATAAGTTCTTCTGATTACAGTGCTGCAATTGAATATGTAGGCAATGATAATTTTAATATTGGCTTAAGTTATGAAAGAGGAGATTATTTAGGCATTAAGTTTGCTTTTAAAAATAATTCTTCTAAATATAATTCTACTCCTTATAAAAAAAGAGAAAATAATAGTTTAGATAGGTACGAAAATCTTCGATTAATATTGAATAGAAATGACATTGGAGTAAATAAAATTGAAAAAAAAGAAGATACTTTAAGGCTAGAAATAAGTGAATACTCATATTCAGATATTAAAATTCTGAATGCAAATATTCAGCAGGCGATCATTGATTCTGGGTTGGATCAAGAAGAGATAATTATCAGCTACAAAACAGCTGGTCTAGATGTAAAGAATAAACCATTAAAAATTGATGATCAGGCTAAGAAAATTTACTCAAAAAAATACAAGAGGAGTTTTAATTATTCTCCTGAATTTGTTTTGAGACCATTCATTGCTGGAAGGGAGGATTTCTTAAAAGTAGCTTTTATGGCTGAGATTAATGCTCAATACATTATTACTGATCAGTTATTTTGGACTACAAATTTGAAATATCCTCTTTGGCAGAATTTTGATGATTTATATATCCCTCCAGTGAATACTTACCCAAATCAAGTGAGGTCTGATATCAAAGATTATCTTAGCAACTTTAAAAATAGATTAATTCTTGGCAGATCACAATTAGATTTCTTTAAAACAATATCTGAAAATCATCACCTTCATTTTTCTGCTGGAATATTTGAGGAAATGTTTGGCGGGTATGGAATGGAATATTTATGGAACAGAAATGATCTCCCTTTTTCTATAGGTTTTGAAGTTTTTGAAGCATATAAAAGAGATTATGACTTAGCTTTTAATTTCCTAAACTATTCAAATACTACTAGCCATATAAATTTTTATTACGAAAATAATACTATTTTACCTTTTTCTCTACATCTATCTTATGGAGAATATTTAGCAGGAGATAAGGGCTATACATTTGATATTTCAAGAAATTTTGATAATGGGGTCACAATGGGCGCATTCTTTACAAAAACAGATGTAACTGCAGAACAATTTGGTGAAGGGAGTTTTGATAAAGGTATCTACTTCCAAATACCTATATCTGATGAATGGTTTAAATTTAAATGGAGACCTTTAACAAAAGATCCTGGAGCTAAATTAGTACGAAAAGACCGTCTTTATGACTTCCTAAGAAAATACAAAGATTAGTTCTATTAGGTTCCTGTACCTGTACCTGTACCTGTACCTGAATCACCTGTACCTGTTCCTGTACCTGTACCTGGATCAGGCGTAGGTTCTGGTGTAGGTTCCGGTGTAGGTTCTGGTGTAGGTTCTGGTGTAGGTTCTGGTGTAGGGTCTGGTGGAGGTGTAAATGGTCCAGTCTGTTCAGAAGAACCGCCATCTCCTTCATCAGCAGCTACAGCTACTCCAAAGGCTAAAGCTAATAAGCTTGCTATATCGCTTGCATTAAGACCACCTGAAGACTCTTCGACTTTTTCAGAGTTGTCATCAGCTTGTTCTTCAACTTCAGTTTTCTCTTCATTTGCTTTAACAGCGTCTTCATCAGCAATTGCGTAAGCTGGTATTAAAAGTAACGATAGTATTATTCTTAGTATCTTCAAAGCTCTAGTCCCCTTATATGCCTATATTACAGCAGGTTTTGTTAAAAGCAAATATTTTATGTATGTAAAATAACAGTAGTTTATTTTAACAACCTTAAATTATCCTAATTAATAGTCAAGAAACTGTTGTAAAATGCATTAAAATGCAAAATCCTGACTTTGATAAAGAATTTCAAGAATGGCTTGAAGCTCTTGATAATGTATTAATCTCTGATGGAAAAGAATACACGCAAGAATTATTAAAATCCTTGTATACAGAGGCTAGATTGAAAGGAATAGAGGTGCCTGAATTAAATAACCCTCCTTTTAAAAATACAATACATTCAGATGAAGAACATCCTTATCCTGGTAATTTAGATCTTGAAGAGAAAATAAGACATTTTATTAGATGGAATAGCCTTTTAACTGTACTCAAAGCAAATAAGGAAACTGATCTTGGTGGCCATATATCTACTTATTCTTCAGCAGCAACTCTTTATGAAGTTGGTTTTAATCATTTTTTTCGTGGGTCAGACAAATCATTAGGAGATTTAATATATTTTCAAGGTCATTCTTCTCCAGGAATTTATGCAAGATCTTTTTTAGAAGGTCGAATATCCTCAGATCAGCTTGATAATTTTAGAAAAGAAATAAATGGAAAAGGCTTATCTTCTTATCCACATCCTTGGTTAATGCCAGATTATTGGCAATTTCCTACAGTCTCAATGGGTTTAGGTCCTATTTTTGGTATTTTTCAAGCACATGTAATGAGATATCTAGAAAAAAGAAATCTAATTAAATCAATTGATAATAGGAAAGTTTGGGTTTTCTGTGGTGATGGAGAAATGGATGAGCCAGAGTCAATGGGTTCGATAAGCTTAGCAGGAAGAGAGAAATTAAATAATCTTGTATTTGTAGTCAATTGTAATTTACAAAGACTTGATGGCCCTGTTCGCGGTAATTCTAAAATTATTACAGAACTTGCAAAACAATTTAGTGGAGCTGGATGGAATGTTGTTCATTTAATATGGGGCAGGAAATGGGACGAGTTAATTAATAATGATAAAGATGGTTTATTGCAAAAAATTATGAATGAAACTGTTGATGGTGAATACCAGAACTACAAGGCAAAGGGTGGAAAATATACCAGAGAGAATTTTTTTGGCAAAGATCCAGAAGTTCTTAAAATGATAAATTCATGGACTGATCAGGAGGTTGAAAATCTTAATAGGGGAGGGCATGATCCAATTAAAATTTATAACGCTTATCGTAATGCATATGAAGAAAAACATAGACCTACAGTTATTCTTGCATTCACAATAAAAGGCTATGGTATTGGATCAAGACAAGCGGATAATACAGCACATCAAGTTAAAAAACTTACAAGAGAAAACCTTGAAGATTTTATTCAAAAATTTAACTTACCTGTTACAAAAGACAGCTTAGATTCTCCTGACTTCCTCAACCTAAACAAAAATAAGAAAGTTAAAGATTATTTACTATCAAGGAGAAAAGAATTAGGAGGTTTCTTACCTTCAAGAAAAGTTTCTATAGAAAAGTTAAATGCAAAAAAAGAAACCTTCACTGATTTTGATAAGGAATTAAAAAGAGAGCAATCAACAACTATGGTTTTCGTTAGGCTCCTAACAAAGCTTCTTAGAGACTCTTCAATTGGAGAAAGAGTAGTGCCGATAGTACCAGATGAGGCAAGAACTTTTGGTATGGATGCTTTATTTAGACAATTTGGAATTTATTCTTCTGAAGGTCAGAAATATGAGCCTGAGGATGCAGATAAAGTGATGTTCTATAGAGAAAGTGAATCTGGAATAATGTTGGAAGAGGGAATTAATGAAGCTGGAGCATTTTCAGCATGGCTAGCTTTGGCAACTTCTTATTCAAACAATAATTTACCTATGATCCCCTTCTATATTTTCTATTCTATGTTTGGTTTTCAGAGAACTCATGATTTAGCTTGGGCTGCCGGAGACTCTAGAGCAAGAGGTTTCTTGCTTGGAGCCACTTCAGGGAGAACAACATTAAATGGCGAAGGATTACAGCATCAAGATGGACATAGCCATATCTTGGCTGCAACAATACCGAACTGCAAATCTTATGATCCCTGTTATTCTTATGAATTAGCAGCAATAGTACATGAAGGTATTAATGATATGTATGTAGAAGGCAATGATAGGTATTACTACATCACTTTAATGAATGAAAATTATGCACATCCTGCTAAACCTGAAAAACTCAAAAATGAACAAATTCTTAAAGGTGGTTACAAGTTAAAGCAAAATAGAAATTCTAACCATAGAATATTAGCTTCTGGGGTTACTCTAAATTTTGCACTTGAAGCTGAAAAAGAGCTTAAAAAATTTGGTATCCGTTCAGATATTTGGTCAATCACTAGCTTTAATGAACTATATAAAGATGGGATAGAAACAGAAAGAGAGAATAGACTGAACTCAAAATCGAATAAATCTTATGTTGAAGAATGCTTCAATGAAGAAATGCCTACACTTGCAGTTTCTGAATATCAAAGAGCATATCCAAATCAAATAAGAGAATGGGTAAAAGGTGAATATACCGTTCTGGGTACTGATGGTTTTGGAAGAAGTGACACTAGAGAAGAATTAAGAGATTTTTTTGAGATAAGTAAAGAACATATAGTCTTAAATAGTCTACTACTACATGGAAAAAAGAAAGAGGCAAATAAATTTATCAAAGATTCTGGTATGGTTTTAAATAAAGAGGCACCATGGAAAAATTAAGTAAGATCGAATTAAAAATTCCCAATCTTGGTGAAGCCGAGTCAACCGAGATAATAGAAATTAATATTAAATCGGGAGATGAAGTCAAAGTAAATGATCCTCTAATAGTGCTTGAATCAGAAAAAGCAGCTATGGAAGTCCCCTCTGATTATGAAGGAACAATTAGTGAAGTATCAGTAAGAGAAGGAGAAAGCGTAAGAGAAGGAATGCTTTTCGCAAAAATAGAAGTCAGAGAAAACAATTCTGTAGAAAAAGAAATTAATAAGCCAATAAAACAAGAAATTAATAAGCCAATAAAACAAGATCGAGTTAAAACTCAAGATCATTTAAATACAGAAAAAGTAATTATTAAGGGAATAAATGCCGGACCTGCTGTTAGAAAATATGCAAGAGAATTAGAAATTGACTTAACAAGAATTACTGGTACTGGGAAAAATCATCGAATAACAAAAGAAGACCTAAAAAATTATATTCATGCTCCAAAAAAAGATACTTTGGAGTTAAAGACTTACAGCGAATCTGATTTTCTTGATGAAGGAAGTTATTCAATACAAAAAATGTCGAAGATTAGAGTATTGGGCGCCAAAAATGTACAAGCAGCATGGAATTCAATACCTCATGTCACCCATTTTGATGAGATAGATATGTCTAATATAAATAAATTAAAAAAAGAAATTAATTTAAATCCATTGGTATTTATGGTTAAAGCTCTAACTCAGGCACTTAAGGAATTTCCTATGTTTAATTCATCATTAATAGAAAACGATCAATTAGTATTGAAAGAATATATTAATGTAGGTATAGCAGTTGACACGGAAGAGGGTCTGGTTGTGCCAGTAATTCAAGATGCTGATAAATTATCATTAGATCAAATTTCAATCAAAATTAAAGAATTGGCTGAAAAAGCCCGAAATAAAAAATTATTAAATACAGATTTAGCTAATAGAACGATTTCAATTTCAAGCTTAGGAAAGCTTGGAGGAATTGGCTTCACTCCTATAATCAATCCACCAGATGTAGCTATCATCTCTATGTCAAAGACATTTAAAAGACTTGTTTTGGCAGAAGAATTGGATATTCTGCCAATAGCTATGTCTTATGATCATAGAGTTATCAATGGTGCTGACGCGGGTAGATTTATGGTTTTTTTAAAAGATATTCTAGATAATTTTAATGACTGACGTACTACCTCTTTCCTTAATCACATGCTTAATTCTTTGGGCTTCTAATAAATATTTAAAATTTCCTTGGCTATATAACTTAAGGACTTCACCTCAAACATTTCATAAAAAATCTACATCAAGATTAGGAGGATTAGCTATCTATTTTCCATTATTACTCATCACGTTTTTTTTTGATGATTCACCAGAATATAATTTTTTAAGATATGTTTTAATTTTCTCTTTGCCTGCATTTCTATCTGGCTTTTTAGATGACATAAGCTTCAAGATAACTCCTAAGACAAAAATTTTATTGATTATTCCAACACCTATTCTTTTATTTTTTTGTTTGGGTGTGGAAATTGAAAATGTTGCTATACCTCCAATAGACTATTTGTTAGATTACAGTCTTTTTTCATTGGCCTTCTTAGTATTTGCTTTAGTAGGAATTTCAAATGCCTTTAACATAATCGATGGATTTAATGGTTTATTGTTAAGTTACTGCCTAACGATAATTTTGTCGCTTCTAATAGATCTAAGCACAGAATTTAATATGGACTGGATGAATTATATGGTGGCTATATTCTTTGCTATTTTAGGAGTCTTTCTAGTTAATTTCCCTTTTGGAAAAATATTTCTTGGAGATGGAGGCGCATATCTACTTGGAATTCTTCTTCCTGTCGGATTAATTAAATATGTTTTTGATAATGACCTTTCACCTTGGTTCGCATTAGCAATTTTAATATATCCTGTCACAGAGGTTCTATTTTCAATAGTAAGAAAAATATTTTTTAGAAAAGACTTCATGGCTTTTAAGCCTGATGGACTACATTTTCATATGCTAATTTATAAAAAAATAACGAAAAGAGTTGGATTCAGGAAGATAAGATTAAGGCATTTCTTGGTAACGAATATTATTTTTTTAATTAATTTCCCTTTTATGGTGCTTGCAAATTATTTCAAAAATGAAACAACATCCTTAATTCTTTTATGTATTTGGTTTATCGGAATCTACCTAATGAGCTATATGCTTTTATTACCAAAGTACTTTTTTAAAATTAAATGAAGATTTTCGTAACAGGTTCAGCTGGATTTATTGGAGGTACTTTCACATACGAAGCTTTAAAAAAAGGATATGAAGTTATTGGTTGCGATAATTTTGTTAATTCACAACGCAAGACTATCTTGAAATTAAAGGAGTTATTTCCTAAAAGCTTCATTTTTTATGAGACTGATTTAAAAGATATTGATGGTCTAACTAGAATAATTCAAACTGAAAATATTTCACAGGTTATACATTTTGCAGCACTTAAAAGCATACCTGAATCTGAAAAATTTCCTGAAAAATACTGGAATAATAATCTTGAGGGAACTAAAAACCTTTTAAAGGCAATGAAGATAAATGAAGTTAAAGAATTAATTTTTTCTTCTTCAGCCTCAGTATATGGACAATCAAGCGAGCAACCAATAAAAGAGGAATTCCAGATTAATCCACTTTCTGTCTATGCAAAAACAAAAGCAGAATCAGAAAAATTAATCAAAGAAAGTGCTTTGATGGGCGATATAAATGCTATTTCTCTGAGATATTTCAACCCATTAGGAGCTCACAATGATTTAGTAGTTTATGAAAATCCTAAAACTGAATTTGGTAATATTATGCCTAAACTCCTTAGAATTTTTTTAAAGATTGATGATGATTTTTCTATTTATGGAAATGACTATTTAACTAGAGATGGTACTGGTGAAAGAGATTATCTTCATATATCTGATCTTATTGAGGGACATTTTTCTGCACTTTCATACCTGAAAGAAATTACAGATTATGATGTTTTTAATTTAGGTACTGGAAAAGGAGTTACTGTACTTGAACTATTGAAAACTTTTGAAGAAGCATCTGGTGTTACGATTAAAACAAAAATGAATAATAGACGTTCTGGTGATGTCGATGTTTGCTATTCTGACCCCACAAAATCAAATAAAATATTAGGATGGAAGACAAAAAAATCACTTTTTGATATGTGTAATGATTCGATTAAGTCGATAAAGAAGAATATAAATGAATTATAAAAACTACATCGAGGTTGCCAAGGAGGCTGCTATGGAAGCAGGTGAGCTCCTTTTAAAAAATAAATTAAATGAAAAGGAAATATATTCTGAAAAGGGCAGGGATATAAAACTCCTTCTTGATCGAGAAACAGAAGAGCTAATAAGAAAAAAGTTAGAACCAACTAATATTCCTGTTTTAGGAGAAGAGTTTGGTGGAGAAGGGGCATTAAAATCAGAAAGGTGGGTTATTGACCCTATAGATGGGACTGCAAATTATTTTCGTGGCCTTGATCAGTGTTGCATCTCTATAGCTCTAATGAATAAAAATGAAGCTTTAGTAGGGGTTATCTACAATTTCAATAATGGAGAGATGTATGCAGCAGCGAAAGAGCTTGGTTGCTACCTAAACGATTCTAAAGTCACTGTTTCCAATATAGATCAAAAAAATAAAGCATCCTTAACTACGGGTTTTCCAGCTTCAGAAACAATAGATTCACAGTATGATTTCTTAGAAGATCTAAAGGGTTGGAAGAAAATTAGAATGTTTGGCAGTGCAGCACTTTCTTGTGCTTAT
>MDSZ01002710.1_pt1 | contig 25819 bp, 19 predicted proteins | sample 811201 | NCBI WGS metagenome assembly MDSZ01 (sample SAMN05326647, study PRJNA326480) | marine metagenome | isolation source: seawater | place: Indian Ocean: North | collected 2010 | reverse complement strand
TTTTTTAATTTTAATTTTAATTTTAATTTTAATTTTAATTTTAATTTTAATTTTAATTTTAATTTTAATTTTAATTTTATATTTTATATATATAAAAGTATATTAAAGTATATAATGGACTATATATGGCATCCAGGTGTTTTAAATTTTAATGAAGCCCCACCCGCAACAGAAGGTTGTGTTGATAGTATTACTATAGACGAAGCGAAAGAAATTTGTGATAATTCTAATGATTGTGAAGGATTTTTTACTTTTAATCGTAGTCCTTCTGATAGAGTTTGTTTTAAAAAAAATATTAATACTTCGAGTGGAACCAGCTCAGCAACACACATACATCCAAATGCTGGATTTTATACTAAACCATATGTATCATGGACAGATTGCTGGAAATGCGTTGTAGACGGTCAGGAAATAGATAAAAGGTATGCTCCTCCCCGTGTAGGTTCCGCGGCCTTCGCGATTGATGGAGAATGGTTACCAAATCATGCCATAGAAATAATTCCTTCAGATTTTAATGGTATGAAAGCATGTGGGGCATGTAGGGATTCAGATAGTGGTCAATTCAGTTTTAGAATGAATTTTATTAATAGTACACGTGGATGTGATGAAGGGGATGGAGATATTTGGGTGAATGGAAGTATTCAACAAGGTACAGGATATTCTGCTACATGTGAAAATGGTGGATCTAGTGATGAAATAATCGCAGCTATTGAAGAAGAAAATGCAAGAATAGAAGCTCAAGAACAATTAAGAGAAAGTTGTTTAACAAATGGTTTGGCCAGTAACTGTACACAAGAAGATATCACTAATCATCAGAACGCTCTAGCAGAAGCAGAAGCAGCCGCCGCAGCAGAACTACAAGCAGCTGATACAGCATGTGCTTCTAAAGCAAGCACAGCAAATACTTGTATAATTCCTAGTAGTGATGGAAGGACTGGATTACAGGTTAGTGGTATTTATTCAGAAAATTGTGAGTGGGAAGAGAGTTGTGGAGCTTGTTATGAAGATTCTGGTAATTTAATGAGTTGTACAGCTGATGGACGTTATGAGGGTGGAGGGATTCAATGTAAAAGACATAATCCAGGGCGCTGTGATTTAGGGGATGGTGATGTTTGGGTACATGGTTGGATTGCAAATCCATCTGCTACTCTGAGTGACTTCAATGATTCTAAAATATGTGAAGATGGGCAAAATTGCTTCGCTAATAATTCTGAAGAGGCAAATACAATCGCACGTTCAAGGGGATGGGCGGAACCATGTTATAAATGTACTATCTCTTCTGAACTAGCAAAAGATGATACAGAGAGAGTATTATCTAATGAAAAAGCACCTGATGGTGCGTGGCAACCAATCCATGGTTCAAGCCCTTTACAAAGTAATTATCCTTACAGAAATGCTTGTGGTGCTTGTTATGAAGGGACATCATATAAGGACAGGGGGAATGCTGCTTCAAATGTTACGGGATGTGATGAGGGAGATGGTGAAGAGTGGGTCAATGGGGTTATTGAACAGGATACTGGATATGAAACAACTTGTGAAGGAGCTGCCACAAGGGCTGAAACAGCTGCACAAGCAACCATCAATGCTGCTCAAGCTGTTATTGATGCCGAGAATACTAGAATTGAAAATGAAAGATTAGAAAGAGAAAGGATCGCGCAAGAAGCAGTCACAGCATTACAAGCAGCTGATACAGCATGTGCTTCTAAAGCTGAAAATAGCCTCACATGTGTAATTCCAGGGGCTAGCTATACATGGTATCCAGGTGTTTTTGAATTTGATGGAAACACAGCAGCAACGGAAGGTTGTGTTAATAATCTTTCTATAGATGAAGCGAAAGAAATGTGTAATGATTCTAATGATTGTGAGGGATTTTTTGCTTATAAACGTAGTCTTTCTGATAGAGTTTGTTTTAAAAAAAATATTAATACTACGACCACCACGCGCGCGCCACCAAGCAACGCTCCAAATGCTGGATTTTATACTAAACCAATTAGATCAACGAGTAGTCATATAGTTCCGGCGATATATTCTTCAAATTGTTCTTGGGAAGAATCTGGTAATTCTGAGGGAAATAGTGATAGAAAACAATGTGGTATATGTATAGATGAAGGTGGGATGAAAGGATGTGACAGTCCCGCAGTTGGTAGTTCTCTATATAGTAGAAGACATACAGGTGGGGGAAAAATATGCCGCCGTTATGATAGAGATGCTTGCGATGAAGGAGATGGTGAAGAATGGATTAATGGATGGATAATAAATAGTCCAGATTTAACAGCAGATGTATTAAATAATGGAGGGCCCGTATGTTCAAGGGGTTATGAAGGGGGGTGTTTTACAGATTCAACAAGTATAATAACTGATTGGATAATTTCAACGACATCAGCCACTCCAACCCCAACACCAATACCAATACCAATACCAACACCAACACCAACCCCAACCCCAACACCCTCTACGGGATCAACAACCACAACTCCAGATGATGAAGATGAAGATGAAGATGAAGAATTCTTTAGTTTTGAAAACCCAATATTTATTGCCATACTCATATTAGTTTTATGCTTATTTTTTGGAGGTGTCGCTGCCTCAGCACTCATGTAAATTATTATATTCATTCTATATATGAAAGAACAAAAGAAAGATGATAATTCTGATAATATAAAAGTAAATATAGATGAAATTGATGAAACAAATAGTTCAAAAACATCAGAATCATCTGAAAGTTGTCCTTCAGAATTAAATGAAAAGATATCTTTTTTACTTAACCATTCTAAAAAAAATTATGAAAGTTTTAAAAAACATAATAAAACTTTAATAAAAACAAGTGTAAATGATGAGAAAAATATGAATTTAAATTATGAAAAAGAGTTTGATGAACATTTACAAAAAAGATTAGATGAATTAGATAATCGTTTAAATATCCTTCAAATGAAATATAATTCATATAAAAAATGGTATGATCGATTTAATATTATGATAATTATGATATCTTCTTTACTATCTGTTTATGAAGCATTCAAATTAGAACTTCTAGATATAATTGAAGAAGAAAGGGAAGAATTAAAAATGTTTTTAAATCTAATACCAATTGTTATCAGTAGTAGTATTACATGTTCCGCAGCTATTATTAAATTCAAAAAATATCAAGAAAAAATGGAAAATATGCAATTTACAAGAGAAAAAGTTATTAATTCAATATCGAAACTGAAGTATGTTCAAGAATCATTATGGTTTAGTAGTAATGATTCACAATTTCAGGAAATTAAAATTAAATATTTAGATGATGTTTATGGTGTTTATAATGAAAGTAGTTCGGAATTAGAGAGACATATTAAATTTAATGATTACCATAAATTTTCAAGAATGTATCGTGAACCACCTAAATCAAAAGAAAAAGAAAAAAAGAACAATTTTTATACTTAAAAATATTTATATTTGTTTATATTAAAATGCTAAAAATTTTCTTATCTTTTATTCAACTTTTCAATACAATTGAATCATTGAGTGTCAATAGCACATACATGAATCATTATAATAATTATATTATAGAATATGGTAAGAGTTTTGATTATGATAACTTTGATGTCTTTAAAAATAATTTAAAATTTATCGAAACACATAATCAAAAAAATGAAAGTTACAAATTAGAAGTCAATGAATTTACAGACAAAAAGATATCATCAAATAATCATTTTATAAGATCTGAAAATGGCAAATACCAAATAAATGATTCTATCATTGTACCAATGAATATTGATTGGAGAAAAAAAGGAGCCGTTACTCATGTAAAAAATCAAGCCGATTGTGGTTCTTGTTGGTCTTTTAGTGCCACTGGTTCTATAGAAGGTATTAATGCTATTAATAATGGAAAACTCTTAAATATATCCGAACAACAATTAATTGATTGCTCAACTGATTATGGCAATCATGGTTGTGAGGGGGGTTCTATGGATTTAGCATTTAAATATGCCATACAAAATGGACTTTGTTCAGAAGAAGAATATCCTTATACCGCAGAAGAAGGGCAATGTCAAGATTGTAAAAATGTTGTAAATATCACTAGTTTTCAAGATATTACAAGCAATAATGAAAAAGCTCTTAAAAGAGTTGTTTCTCAACAACCTGTTTCTGTTGCAATACAGGCGAACACCCGTTCATTTCAAATGTATTCAAGTGGTATTTATTCAGATTTGAGTTGTGGTAATCAATTAGATCATGGGGTTCTTATAGTTGGTTATGGATATGATTTATTCCATGATATGGAATATTGGATAGTAAAGAACTCATGGGGACCTCGATGGGGTGAAGATGGTTATATACGTATGGAAAGGAATATACAAGATAGTTCTGGATTATGTGGTATTGCTATGCAACCTTCAATTCCAATTCAATAATTAATATTCTTGCCCTTCTTCATCAGAATTTATCTTATCAATTTTTCTTTCCAATACTCTTATTAATTCACTTTCATTAGCATATCTAAAAGAATGTGTATGTTCTCTTCTAATTCTTTCCCGGTTTGCCTCTATAACTTCATTCTCTGGGCGGCCTTGGTCTGTCAAATTACGAACATTCTGTTTGGCGTCCTGAATATCCTGTTGACCTTCTTCGCTTAGTTCTAGTTGACTTACGATTGTTTTATGTAAAACTTCATTTATTAATTCAGATAAATGTTCACCAATACAACTATTTTCTTCACTTCTTTGACAACTTACAGCATCATAGTAACCTGTAGTAAAATTATATCCGGGCGGTATCTTTGAGCTGGTGGATATTTTGTAAATAAAATTACGTATATCCTCCCTTATTTGTTCATCATTTGGTTCATTGTATTTGATCTTTGTATAATCTTTTAAACGTAAATTGGAATCAACCCCAAAATTTATACCGAAAATTTCTGCAAGGATTTCTATGTATAAATATCCTAACAAATGAACATGATAGTATTTCAGATTTGATTTCCACTTCGCGTGGTTTTTTGACTTCTGTGAATTTCCTTGTGAATCAAACCACGTTCTAATATAATGCCCCCTTTCTAGGTTTTTTTCTGTAGTTAAACTACCTATATCACCAAGTTTTATTATAATATTTTCACCATCGCATTTATATAATACATTATCTGATTTTAAATCTGGATAATAATATCCCTTATCACTTAAACATTTTAAAATTTTGGCTACTTTTAATATAATTTTAGTAACATTTACAAATATTTCATCTAATAATTTGCGTTTCTCCTTTGTATCTTTAGCCTTCAACAGCTCTTTTTTTCTTTCTCCAGAATATTTTTTCAATGAACCTGTCATAGCTTCCATAGCAATAAAACTATATTCCATGGACTTAGGCCATTTCGGATATTTTTGTTTAAAATTATCGCTGTACTGGCCATCAGGAAGCCCTGTATTCATAAAAAATTTAGCTTGGTCATCCTGACCTTCTTCTTGAATGTAATGCGCAGGAATTATATCACAAAATCTAATACAATCATTAGAAGCATTACATTTTTTATCTATTGTTTTAAGTATGATACCTTCATTATAATCGTTATCTAACTTTTCTATGTCCTCAATAATATTTCTTTCTTTATCTTTTTTAAATTTCCATGTCGGATATTTCTTTATAGCAACATTTTTACCATCACTTAATGTGAATGATTTAACTTCCCCGTAACTACCGCTGCCCAAATTTTTCGCGTGGCTATTCCAATCAAATACTTGATCACCATATTTAAAACTAATATCACTACCACCAACTTGCTTTACTATTTTTATTTGTGATAAATCTTCTAAACCTTCTTTACCACGAGTATCACAACTAATTAATTTTCCTTTATCGTCTTTCACTGGAAGAACACCAATCCCATCATCTGTACTAGTTCTATCATCTGTGCCGGTTCCAGTTCCTGTCCTGCTTTCATAACCTGTGGCAGTTCTATCATCTGAGACAGTTCTATCATCTGTCCCGGTTCGAGTTCTATCATCTGAGTAACTATTATCATAATCTGAAATAGTTGTATCAGATTCATAGAAAAAACCTTCTATCACTCTATCAAGTATCATACACGCTAATCCATAGTTAGACATTTATATTATATTATATATTATAATTAATTTTTCATAAAAAAAATCTATCCTAATTTTTTTTGTCTTTCTTTTTTTTGTTTCTTAAGCTATGACATAATGCTGTAGTTCTGATAGTTTTTGTTGTGCGGTTTGACTTCGTAGAGCGTTGAATTCCTTCTAGTTCCATCAAGGACTTCAGGAAGTGGTATCCACTTTTCAACTGGAATACGGGTAACCATTTCTCCCTCACTCTCATTTGGATGGATGGTGCGACGAGATACTGTCAAGACTTCTCCTGTAATGTATCCATAATGTGTCAGTTTCTTCTGAGTATGCCGGAAGATGATATCCCCTGGTCGGCTTTCTTCAATGAACTTATTGACCTGGACATGCGTGTTTCCTTTGGTAGTGCGCGTGTTATTGTGTAGGACAACACATTGATCCTTGCCAACGTCTATTTCACTATTGAACCATTTTTGGTGTTCATCCCGGGACCTGGAAGGAGGGCTACGCTCTGCCTTGAAGGTATGACCGCAGTGCCAGATCTTAGGAACCCTCCTTTCACTTCCTTCATCTCCTGAAAGCTGTCCTGTGGTTGCCTTCTGTTGGAGTTCAATCTCTTGAAGCATGTCTTTGCGGCGTTGCTCGATGAGATTGTCCAGGTCTTGGTCCAGCCAGGCGAGATTTAGCTCGTGACGTTCTTCCAGCTTCAATTCCAAGTCTCTGTCAAGCCAGGCGAGGTTCTCTTCGTAGACCTTCTTCTTCCGTTCATCTTCTTCAACGAGTCTCTCCAGGTCTTGGTCCAGCCACCTCATGTTGGTGAGGTATTGTTGCTCTCTCTCCTGGAGAGCCTTCCTCATCTCCGGGTAAGTCATCAGGTCCTTCATGGTGAAGTGGACGCTCAGTTCAATTCCCGACATCGTTGTCTGTGTGAGTCTGTGGCGAGTCTGTGGCGAGTATGTAGCGAGTCTGTGAGTCTGTAGTGAGTCTGTAGCGAGTCTGTGAGTCTGTATGTTTGTTGTTTGAGACCCTTCTTCTGAATCTTTCAAATTTTGGTCCAGAGGTGAGAACTCTCAGTAGATCTCTTTTCTCCCTAGAAAATTTGATTCCTCATTGTTCATGAGGCCACAAAACAAACATAGAGGCTCACACAGACTCTCTACAGACTCACTACAGAATCACAGACTCACTACAGACTCACGCACACCACCATGACTCAGAACAACCAGAAAGCAATCAACATCATCAACCAGCACTGCCAAGGTCCAGTCTCTCTCCATGAGAAGAGGACGATTGAGGCAGGGATGAAGGCAGGCATCAACATCGCTATCAACTGGCTCACAACCGGGGCCGGTTCAGAGGGCAAAAAGTTCGCCAAGCAGTTCCAGAAGGACAAGTTCAAGGAAGGGGAAAATGGTGGTGGCTGGGAGGAGCAACTTCAAATCCTCTTGGATAAGATTGAGCTTCTCCCTACCACCACACATACACTCTTGTCTGACTCAGATGAGGTGCTTACCGATACGGAAGTATCTATCCCTCCCCAAGAGATTGACTTGACTCAGCGCATCGATGAAGTCGTCGCAAGGGACCTTGACTGGTTCCGCGAGAATCGTACCGAACAGTATGATTTCTCTGTTGAAGTTGTGGACTGGATACGGCTCCACCCAGAGATGCGGAATATCGTAGTTGAAGCTGAAGAGAAGACTGGTAAGAGAGAGATTGTCGAAATCATCACTCTTCTCACTCAGAAAGACTACACCAATGAGTACTACACTGCTTTCACTGAGAAATCCATCAATCCACAGCTTGAGGAGATTCAGCTCTATGGCATCAGGGCTGAGAAGCTTACAAACTACGATAAAGCTGACTCTATCGCTATCAGGATTGAAGGAGAGCTCGCATCTGCGGCTGAGAATGGACAGGATCGTAATTTCATTGTTCATGTGGACGAACTTGATTACGGTTCTGGAAACAATCAGTCTCTACATCCACTGATTAAGGCGGATACTTACACAAAAGTGTACTACTCTGCTACAGCTGATGAGCTAAAGCAGGAGATGCCTGATACAGAATACAAGGCTTTCAAGTTCGTCCCCAACGAAACATACAGAGGGGCTCAATACTTTCTCTCGGATGACCTTGTCCATGAGAGCACACCATTCGTTCAAGAGGTAGAGGGTGTTATCACATATACTCCTCAGGCAATTGAACTTGCTGGTTCTCTTACTGATGAAAGGCCAAGTGGTATCGTCCGTCTTACAAAAGGTAATGACTACAACAATCTCAAAGAATCACTTGGAATCACATCAAGTAATCCATCGGTCTATTCGGTTGAACTTGGATGCAAGTGTGAATTCGTTGACTGCAAAATCAAGGACCGCTTCGACCCCAGCAATTTCAACAGGATAACAGAAAAAACAATATTCTTTGTCAAACAATGCTGGAGGAGAAGCACGGAAATCAAAGGACATTCGAAGATATCTTTCATGCACGACCACCGTCGTATTGCTGAACTGAGTAGGAGTGGAGCAGCATATGGCTCTTTGAGTCAAGCAGTATCTAGGGTGAAACATTATTCGCCAAACGGAGAAAAGATCCATGTGTACACCGATCCAAATGTGTTTCTGTTCTCTGTAGACAGAGAGATTGCCGAGGGACACCGGCTATACAACCGCCAATCATATACAATCAACAATGACCATCGCAGCGCATTCAAACGTGAATAAATAAAAAGAAAAAAAAGAAGAAAACTATAAAAACAAAAAAAAATAGGTAGATAGTTTTTTTTATTAGTAATATTTATATGGTAAAAAGAGGAGGCGCTATAATAGATGATAATAAAAGTGATTTCCTAACTAAAACATTAAAATATTGTAATGCTTTTGGAGTATTTACTAATTTCGTAATTATTTTTATTTGTATGATAGTTATAGGTATCTCATGGAAATCAATGCGGAAATATAAAAAAGTTGATGCAAAAGTTATAAGCGTTAAAAATAAATCAGCAAGCGAACAATGTTTGTCAAAAACAGAAAAAAAACCAGGAGAAAAAAAGATATCTAATTGTGTTGTTAACTTTGAATATCTGGTAAAAGGTCAAACCACAACTTCAAGTATTGAAACAACATTTACTAAAGAACAATATACACCTGGAACTACTGAAACTATTTATTACAATGTAAATGATATAAGAGATATTAAATTCGTAACCGTTGGAAAGGGTCTTCTTTTATTTGCTGTTTCAGTATTGTCTTTGACTATTATGGCAACTATTGTAAGATTATTTTTTGCAGATAATACTTTAGTTAAATGGTGGATAGGTTTACAGTGTGCTAAAACAGCTATCGATATATTAGATTAAAATATATGTCATTATAAAAAATGCCAAAGAAGAAATCAAAATCAAATAAGAAAAAAAGTTTCATAGAAACTGGACTTAACTTTTGTAATTCAATCGCATTAATTACAAATTTATTTTTCTTTATAATCTCTTTAGTATACATATTATGGTTTATTAATTTTGATAGAAAGTATACTGAAACAAATGGTAAAATTTTATCAGTAACAGATAGATCCGAAGTAGAAAAATGTACAGAGAAAAAGAAAATGACTCGTCTTGAAAGAAAAACAACTGTAAGAGAAAAATCATATTGTAATATTGAAGTTGAATACATTGTAGATGATAATAAATACACAACTAAAATAGAAACAACTGAATATTCAAATAAATATAAACAAGGTGGTATGACAAAAATACTATATAACAAAAATGACTTTAATGATGTAATATTGAAGAAAAAACACATGATGTTTAAAATATTATATTATATTTCTATCGTATTACTTATTACTATATCGGTTATGTCATATCTAAGAGTGTACCACAGAGATAATACATTAGTCAAATGGTGGATAGGTATCGAATGTTTAGATAATTTCATCCCCGATTTTGATTAATATAAATATAATATATATATATGAAAAAGAGCATATTAAATACAAGTATAAAAGCTTGTAATGGATATGGACTAACATTGAACGCTATATGGATATTCGCTTCTCTACTCTATATCATATGGTTCTTAAAAAAGAAAAAAGGATTTATTAAAATAAATGCTAAAGTAATTGATAAAAAACAATTAGATATTTGCAAAGTCAATGAAAATAAGTTTTCTTTCTTAAATTCTGTAAGTGGAGAACAATCCCATTGTATTTTAACTATTGAATACAATAATAATAATAGAATAAACAAAAAAGAAATTGATTTTAATAAATGCAATGATATTAATATTGGCGATGAAATAGAAATATTATATAATCAAGAAAAAGATGAAATAATATTAGATCAATATAATGAAATATTAAAAAAAGTATTTTACTTTGTTATCGTTTTTATGTCGATTATTATATTATTTACATATTTAAGAATATTCTACAGCGATAATAAATGGATGAAAATATATATATCTCTTCAATGCTTGCTACCAGGATAATTTATTCAACTGGTTTTGTGAACTCTTTATTCAAATGTATTGTTCTCTTTTGTCTAATAGAATAATCAATTGCCTTTGGAATATTTAACATCCAATCCATAAACCTTATTTCATAATTCTTTCCACAAAGTTTCATTAAAACTTCAGGTAGTTTATGTAAAATTTCTTTTTTAGGTTTATAAGTTGTATTTAGGACTGGTTCAACATTTTTAAAATACCTTACCCTTACTGGTTCATTGTCTTTCTCAATGATCTCTACCCTTATAATATCATTTATCCTTATAAAACCACCCATTTCAATTTTCTTATAAAGGTTAAGTAATAATCTTTTATTATTATCACTATGTATATCATTAAAATCATATCCATTTGAGTTCAACCATACTTGTAAAACATGCCAATCAAGTGTAGTCTGTTCATGTGTATTACGTTTTATTTCATTGTCTTCATCACGATAAACTAGTAATCTTTCTAAATTCTTTTTATTTGTTAATCCGGGTTGAATGGTCTCTAATGTGTGTAATTTTTTTCCAGGAATTATATTAGAATCAATCAAGGGGCGTTCGGGCTTCACAGAATATCCAGGTAATCTTTCATCTGAAAACATTTTTGTTAATTCCGCTGCTTCATCATCACCTTCAAAGTATCTACAAGTAAATAAAATATATGTCCCTTCTCCCATCCTCTCTATGATACTACTTAATCTCATGATAGTATTTACACCCTCTCCCATAACGCCAGGTAATTCGTTATCTCTAACTTTAAAATGATGAAAATCACTATATTTTTTACTTCCTTTTTGAAGACATATAATAGAACAATTAAAACCATCTGAATTTCTCCTTTCACATCCTTCTCCGGACAATTGAATCTTTGTTTCATTAAATAATTCACCTGGTAAATGTAAACCATATTGAAAATTGTAGGTATTTTCAGAATTATATAATCTTTCTCCCATTCTTTTATAATAATTCATAACAGGTTCCATAGATGATTCTAATTGTTTAGTATTATCATCATCTTGAAAGATTGTATTTCCATTTATATAATGTTTCATTATAGGCTCTACATCATTTATATCGGGCGGAGCATTAATACAAACATTTGTAGGTGATAATGTTATTATCTTTACACCATCGGGTATTTTGAAAAATCTATAAGGCATTAATGAACCATGTGCTGCTATAATCTTTAAAGATTTATCTGCATCACTCGTACATTTACTTGTCTCCATACGGTCAAAAAATGGATTTCCCCTTACATCTTTTAATTCAATAGGTATAGAATAAATATCCTCCGGTTCTAAAAAAGGAGCAGTCGCTACTACAGGGGGTTCATCTGATGTCCCGGGTCCATCGTCCTCTATAATTACATCAGGTAAGTTCCAATGAGTTGTTTTACTATTATGATCTACATAATATGGTACTCCATTACTTGTAGTTTGTATTTCCCACCCATTAGGTAATCGGGATTTATTAGATTCAGCTTCTCTGAATTTTTCCAGAGTTTTTTGGACTTCTTTTATATTTCTTTGTTTCTCATATCTACTTCGGCTCCTCCCCAGACGTTTACGCGTTTCGTTCATAATTTCTCTAATATCTTCCATTGAACTTTCAGTCGTAGGATCTGAAATACTTGAACTTGATGCGCCACCCTTCTTTACTCTTTTCTTTTTAGTATATCTTTTTTTCATAATATATTATATTACAATATTATATTCTATCAAGGGTTTTTTCTTGGACTTGAACGAGCCATAATATTTTCAGCATGTAGTCTATCGACCTCTTTTAGTAGTTTATTCCAACTTCCTTCAAAACTATCTTTACCATTACTATTATCTCCGCTGAATGATTTAGCACAGTCTACAATTTGTTGTGGTAATAAATTAAGATCTTTATTAAGACATACTCTCTCTATAAATTTAATCATTTCTTCATTACTATTAATATTTTGAACCTTTGTAAATCCAAACTCAGTCAAACTTACAAGTTGTCCTGTAACTTTCCCACAATTTTTAAAATTAATTAATAAATCTTTCAAATAAATACGCATTGTTGGTGATAACAATGGTAATAAATATCCGACAAATATTAAATAAAGACCATTATTAGTTAAATCTGGACAATCGATATTATCCGTTGTTACTACTGTAGTTATATTTTCCATTTTTATTAATTATAATCTCATTTTTTTAAATAATAAAGATTTTTTTATAATAATTATTATTGATATGGAGCAGAAACTTAGAACCTATGAAGAAAATACACCCCAATATTTTCTCTATAAAGAAATGCATGAGAAACAAACTATAAATTTTGTAAGAGATAAAAAAGAAGAATACGGTAAATGCGATAAAAAAAAGATGACCATCAATCATGCCTTATCTTTATTAGATGATTTCATTGATCCAAGTGATCCAGATTTAGATGTCCCTAACTCAATCCATGCTTATCAAACCGCTGAAAGAGTCCGGAAAAAGTTTCCTAATGATAAAGAGTTTCAAATAATCGGTTTAATCCATGATGTAGGTAAAGTTTTATTTTCATTCGGAGAACCTAGTTGGGCTGTTGTAGGAGATACATATGTATTAGGTTGTGATTTTCCAAAAAATATCGTATATTATGATACTTTAAAGGGTTCAGAAGATTATAATAAATATGATAAGAATGGTATTTATCAAGAAGGTTGTGGATTAGATAATTTAACATTATCATATGGCCATGATGAATATTTATACAATGTTCTAAAAAATAATAAGAATCATAAACTTAGTGATAAATATTTAGATGTAATAAGATATCATTCATTTTATCCTTGGCATACAGAAAATGAATACAAACAATTTATGAATATCAAAGATCAAGAAACCTTAAAAAACGTTTTAGAGTTTAATAATTTTGACCTTTATTCTAAAGAAGATGATGTAGAAATAGATGAAGATGTAAAAAAATATTACGAAAATTTACTCAATGAATATTTTGATGGAGAACTAAATTGGTAAATTACCACCTTTTTTTTTTCTTATTTCTTTTTTTAAACACAGCATTACTATAAGATTTTCGCTTGATTGTTTCTTTATATAGATCAGTATTTGGTTCGGAATAATCATACCAACAGATGTTTTTTTCCAACATATCAATCAAAACATCTTTTGGAATCATTCCAAAATAGTTATCATCTCTCCTATTCATCATAAATAAACATATAATTAACTTAATCAACTCTTGAGGAAAGATAAGGTTATCTTTGTATTTCCATAATGGAAAACTTGTATACCTTGGTTTATTCCATAAACGTTCAATTTGTTTTTTCTTCACATACATACTATTCAATATTTTCTTATTTATCTTGATAGTATGGTCCAAAAGTTTTTCATCCTCATTTTTTGTATTTATCTTTTTCTTTTTTCTACTCTTTTTTTCAATGGGGGTTTTCGATATTTCCCATTCGTTCACAGCACTTTGGAGAATATCTATCTTCTCTTTTAGTTCAGGACTTGGTTTTTTTTCATATCTTTGTTTCTTTTTATCTAATGTTTTCTTACAGTTTCTATAACGGTTTTCAGTTGTAATCTCGTGTGTATTATCTTCTTCTTCAGGAAGATAATGAAAAGTATTCATTATTGTTTTATTATATTCAGTAGTGTTTCATCAAATTTAATGTTTATTATATTATAATGGAAGCGAGAAGTACTGAAAGTCTCAGTTCTACTGATGGTTTTGATATAGAAAAAGATATCATTGATTTTGAAAATGCTCCAGATTACGTTGATATGGAATACATTCAGCTCCTAAGGGATTTACAAGTTAGAGCGAATAGAGGATACCCTTTACTTGATAGACCACCCGTTAATTGGAAGATTATCGTTGAACTTAATTATTTACTGAGTAAAAACAGTGTATCTTGCTGGTGGTATGATGAGTTTTTAAGAACAAGAGAAGAGTTTATGTATATTCCTGAAGATCAACCAAACTCAACCTATAAAAGTGGTAAGAAAAAAGGACAAAGAAAAGTAAAATCAAGAAAAATGTTAAATGAAGATTATGAAAAGTTATATACTCCCGCTGAAAGGGTTGGTAGAAGGCCAAAAAATACAGATGAAATGATTAATAAATGTGTCAAGAGATTAGTTGAAAATAAATGGAATAGAGGAAATCTAAAACTTATTCCTGATTTAGATGGTATCCGTGATTTCTTAGAAAAGAATAAGATTGAAATTAATAAAGCTTTAAAGAAAATACCAAAAGGATATAGAGGTATAATATCATATATGGACTTACATTTTAATCATGACCATATGTGGTATGAATCTCTTAAGTTCGCTCACCCACTATATACCGTTTTAAGTTTATCAGATCCAGGGCTTTCACTTAGAGGTTTATATCCATGGTTTAGAAAAACTATTAGAGGCTATATACCTGATAGTAGAGGTTCTTATTATAAAGATGGTAGAGGCGACAGTTATATCGCAATAAACTCTACTTTAAAAGATAATATAGCAGATAACAGTTTATCAATATGTAAAGTATTACTAGAATATATTGATTTAGATGTATTAAATCACCATTGTTCTCTTAGTGCTGTAACTGATATCATTAAATTTTCTTCAATGAAATACCCCAATGCCCCTATACAAACACCATATGGTAATCATAATCATTCACAGTTACCAATTGAAGAAGAAAGGTTAAATAGAACAGCAGAAACAGCCCATAAAATGTTTGAGATGTTAGGTAATGTTGGATTAAAAAATCAAAATTTAAGAAATATACAATTTGATGTTCTCGGAAACTCATGGAGCCCTATCCGAACAACCCGTGATGGATTAGGTATGAATCCAAGATATATGGATCCTAATGACAGGCGTTTACCTAATCCCTATGCTAAGACTATTCTTGATTTATGTCACCCAAACATGATTAAATTATCTTTTCTCCAAGGTCTTGGAGAATTAACATTTGATAGAAAGAAATTATTAAATTATGCTGTAGGTTTAGAGGATCCTGGTTCACCATTATCTTATCTAGATAAAGATGTTAGTGATTATGTTGGTATTGAGTTATCAAGACAACCTATTAAATATCATAATGTAGAAGCTCAAAGGAGAAACTTTTTTTCTCAAGGTGAAAGAGAAAATAAAATAAAAGCATTTCAACGATTAAATACAGCGAGAGGATTAGATAGTTTAACATCGCAAATAGGACCTCGTTCTGGTGTTGATATGGGTAATATTATGGATATTATGAATAAACATGGTGGTATCCAATTAATTGAAGATGCTAAATACCCTGAAAATAAAATGACGCCTGAAAACTATACAGAACCACGTCCTCCCGAAAGTTATCAACCAGGTGATGTTATAGAATGGGGTAATGGTAACACAGGTACAGTTATAGCTGATGGGAGAGAACGCGTCAAAGTATCTAATCTTAGAGATGGAAGAGAACATTTTATTCCAAAAGATATAAGGGGATTACGTAAAATATATGAAGAAGGCCCTACATATTCCCCTGGTTCTCCACCAGGTTCTGAAGGAGGAGGGATGTGTAAGAAGTATGTAACAAAAAAGAAAAAGAATCTAACAAAAAAGAAAAAGAAAAAGAAAAAGGCTTAAATATATTTTTTTAATTAATATCAATGGATTTTAAATATATCATTTATATCTTTCTTGTCACTTTTATATTCACATTTTATGTAGAATATAGTGTCGGTAATATTATATTCAGAGAAACAGCTAAAGGTATTAAAGAGTTTCAACCTATTAATATTTTACATTATTTAATAGATCCACTACATAATGGTTTCTTATGGAATTATAAATTATTAGATGTTAATTATATTTTTACGATAGTAATAGCTACTATTTTGTATCATAATAGGAATTATTAATTTTTATGGTTCATCTTCACAACAATATTCTTCTGTGCATCTATCTCCACTCCATCCGTCTCCTAAACATTCATCATGTTTTCTGCTAAGATTTAATCTTTTTAAAGGTGTCCATGGAGATTCAGTACTCAGAATATGGTCGCCAGTCCATTCACCCTGATGCCATCTAGTTCCACTCCCAAGAGCATTATTCCCACGTTCACATTGATTATCAAACTTTCCCCCACATGTCAACACACCTGGTATCGGTTCTCCATCAGGACCTACCAACGCTATTTGAGGAGGAGGGGGATTAACAAATGAACAATCATCTAAAGAACATGAATTTCCTTGACATACCGTAGCACTCGCAGAAGATCTTCTATGGTTATAAGGTGTAGAACCACTACCAGGTATAATTACCCCTGTACTCATATTCATATTTGGGCTAACAGCACCGTAAGCAGAACCATACCAGTTATCTTCATCCACATCTTCCCATCCAGCATAAGTAACATATTCTTGAATTGCTAGATCCTGTGCTTCTCTAGAGCTCTCTCCGTCTCCTTTCTCTCTCCCACTTCTCATTATGGTTCCACATGAAGTTCCTCCCACACAACATCTCAATTGTAGATTCCTAGCAACGTCTGCATTATTATAAGGGGGTGTGTATTCATCTGTCCAAGAAATGGGGGGACCTAAATCCTTATCATAATAATACTTACGTATTTGACATCTCCCAGCTTTACAACCTATAAGATCTGACAGATCACCACCTCTTTCAAAGGGACTCCATGTTCCATCAGCACCTGTATGGCTTAAATCAGCATTACATATTTTAATAGTTGCTTCATTAATAGAAGATACCCTACCTTGTTTCTCATCTAAGACATCTTTTAAAGTATTAAACCAATGCACACATGGTTCTTCCATTTGTCCCTTTCCTTCTGTATATTCGAGGTAGTTTCCAGAACCAGTATCTGATGGTCCTTCTAATCCACAACATTCATCTATCTGACAATTATTAGTAAGACACATTCCATTATCAACAAAAGTAAAACCATCGCCACAATTTGCCCCCGTACCATCATTAAAGATAGATTCAGAACAGTTTTGTCGATCAACACAACATTCACTTACAGAACAAGTTTCAGAACCACATGTAAAATTTGGATCAACTTGAATTTTATCAGAAGGACAAACCATACTTGAACATATCGGATTATCTTCACAACAGTCATCTGCCGAACATGTGTCACGCGGCATCGCCAGCTCTGCGTCACATATTGTATCGCCTGATTTCAAATGCTTCCCTACACCACAATTCCCTGTAAAAGTAGAACATGTTGGATAATCTCCACAACATTCATCCACAGTACAAAATCTTGAAGAGCATAAAGTTTCTTCTCTTCGTCTAAAATCCCATTCTGATTGGCATGACCGTGCATTACCATATTCATCTGTCCAACCCCCAGCCCCCGTACCACAATGTTGATTCCCGATACAACAATCAGATTCTAAACAAGGATTATTCCCACACATTATACTATCGTACCCCATGCGTTCGGTTGTTCCAGGTGGACATTGTATAGAATTCTCTTCACATGTTGGATTGTTTATACAACATTCCTCTATTGTACATGTGTCTCCAGAGCAATTTGTAGAATCAGGTCTAGGCTGTCTTCTATTTCCACAATCATTACTTTCAAACCAATTTCCACAAGTGGGTATAACTTCACAGCATTGTGACTCATCACAACCTGTTTCACTGCAATTCCAACCATCACCGCGGTTTCTCATTAAATCACCACATGTATTAGTTTGATACCAATCCCCACACCTTTCTCGTTCTTGACAGCAATCATTTGGAGAACAATTATCACTAGAACATATTGTATTATCGTCTTTTAAGAATGTTGGTTGCCTTAACCCAGTATCTACACCACAATTCCCGGTATAAGTCTGACATGTGGGGTTATCTTCACAACACTCTTCTATACCACATACATCATCAGCACAATATATATTACCATCCCTCATATGTTTATCTACGCCGCAACTGCCGGTCCAATCTTCACATTTAGATTTTTCCACACAACATTGAGAATCATCACATCCATTTCCATCACAATATCTTTCAGCATCTACGTTTCTTAAAGAATGACTACTACATGAATGTGTTCCACATTTATCATTTTCTTCACAACATTCATCTGAGTTACAAGTATCAGTAGAACATATTTGAGAACCTTCTTTTACATGATAATTTGTAGGACATCCTCCAGTATATTCATCGCATCTGGGATTTTCTTCACAACAATATGCTTCACTACAAACTCCATCAATACATGGAGTATCCACTGGTTTTTGATAATAATTTTCAGGACAAATACCACTCCAATCTAAACACGTAGGAGTTTCTTCACAGCATTGAGAATCATCACAACCACTTTCTCCACAATGTATATTGGTATCTATAACTCTTAAATTAGAACTACTACAAGAATATGTTCCACATTTATCATTTTCTTCACAACAATCATCTGAGTTACAAGTATCATCAGAACATATTTGAGAACTACTTTTTAGATGGTAATTTGTAGGGCATCCTCCTGTATAACTACTACATGTTGGGTTACCTTCACAACACTGTGCTTCATTACAACTATCACCTTGACATAATGTACCATATGGTTTTTCGTGCATATTTACACCACAATCATTGTCAGAGAACCAATCTAAACATTTTGGTATTTCTTCACAACACTGACTAAATGAACAATCATTTCCATTACAATATTTATTTGGATCTATGATTCTATCAGAAGTACCACAATTATATGATTCACACTTAACACCTTCTTCGCAACAAACTTCACTAGTACAGTTATTATCAGGGCAAACTGTCGTATCAGATTTTAAATAATAATTTACAGGACATCCACCCGTATAACTAGAACAATATACATCTTGTTGCTGCTGCTGCTGTTGTTGCTGCTGCTGTTGTTGCTGCTGCTGCTGTTGTTGCTGCTCTTGCTGCCCTTGTTGTTGCTGCTGTTGTTGCTGCTCTTGTTGTTGCTGCTCTTGCTGTTGTTGCTCTTGCTGTTGTTGCTGCCCTTGTTGTTGCTGCTCTTGCTGCCCTTGCTGTTGCTGCTGTTGTTGCTGCTGCTGCTGTTGCTGCTGTTGTTGCTGTTGTTGTTGCTCTTGTTGCTGCTGTTGTTGTTGTTGCTGTTGTTGTTGCTGTTCTTCTAAAACTGGTTCACTTGTCCTTGTTGTCCTATAAAAATCGTCCTCATTTTTAGTTTCTCGTATATACTTTTCAACGTTATCTAAATATATTTCATTAAGTTGTATTTCTCGTTGTATTTCTGTTTCCTCAATATTTTTTACAGGTGTTTGTTTTGTTGCCTTATCTTCAGAAAAATATGAATAAGCATACTTTATTAAATATAGAAATACTATTATTAGAAAAATAACAATACCAACTAAATATGGGTTTATTTTTACTTTTCCATCCATATATTATAAATATATATAATTTTAATTCACTTTATAAATATTATTACTTAAATAGATAACTATATAATATATTAGACCTATAACCATGGAACCTGAACCTGAACCTGAATCCGAAAAGATTTTTATTCCACCGGATTTTTACTGTCCTATCACTGGCGAATTACTCGTAAACCCTGTTTCAGAACCATCGGGCCATACATATGAAAAGGATAGTATTCTTGAATGGCTAAAAATTAAAAATGAATCTCCACTAACTAAACAACCTCTACAACCATCGCAACTTACTGATAATCTTGCTATGAAACGTAGTATTGATTCTATTAGGCACAAGATTCAAGAAGATCAATTAAAGATAGATTCAAGGATTGTTGAAGAAAGTTTAGAACCATTTAAATCTGTTTTACATACAACTAAAATTGAACAATTTATGAGCCCTGATAAACTTGTCGTTAGTATCACTCCACCGGATATTACAACTCGCCCTCCAATTGATGTTGTCCTTTGTATCGATGTATCAATGTCTATGAGTCAAGAAGCAAAATTAAAGGGCGATCGTAATGAAACATTAAGTCATGGTATTTCGGTACTATCTCTTACTATTTCTGCTGCTAAGACAATTTTATATAGTCTTAACGAAAATGACAATATTTCTGTAGTTACTTATAGTAGTAGAGCTCAAACAATTGTTAAAAATATGCCATGTAGTTCAGATAATCAACAAGTTATTGCAATGGAATTAGATAACCTTAAAGTAATCAGTAATACCAATATGTGGTGTGGTATTGTCGAATCGCTTGATATTCTTAAAGATTGTTCACCGCATTCTAAGAATAAAGGTATTCTTCTTTTAACTGATGGAGTACCTAATGCGGTACCTCCTAGAGGTCATGAAAGTATGCTAAAAATATATTTTGAACAACATAATTTTAAATGTCCTATTTCATGTTATGGATTTGGTTATGACCTTGATTCTGAACTACTGATGAATCTTTCTGATATTTCGGGTGGAGACGGATATTCATTTATACCAGATGCTTCTATTTTGGGTAGTGTTTTTATTAATGGTATAAGCAATCTACTCACAACAGCGTGTAATAATTGTAAAGTAAGGGTTGAACTTAAGAAAGGTTCGCGTTTCAAATATTCTTCCGAAAAAATGATTGAAATTGAAATTGATTCTCTAAAATATGGAAAATCCAAGAATTTCTTGATTGATATTGATACAAAAGAATGTAGTAGTCGTCAGGTAGGTTATTTGGAAGATAGTGCTGAAGTTACTCTAATTCTCCCAGATTGTGAAATTAAAAATAATATAGCTAGTTTTAAGTATGATAAAATATTTGAACAGACTGTAAGGCATAATGCCATTGAGATTATTAATGGCGCTATTCAATCAAAGAAATATAATGATAACAGTTTTCAAGAAAAGATAGAATCATTTATTTTAATTATGAGAGAACGTCCGGGAAAGTATGTTAATCATTTCATAGAAGATTTCAATACTCAAATAAAAGAAGCTCTTAATTTAACAACAAGAGGTTCGAAAGAAGATTGGTTTAATAGATGGGGTATTCATTATTTAAGATCTCTTCAAAATGCATACAAGAATGAAATGTGTAATAATTTTAAGGATAAGGGTATCATCAATTTTAAATGTAAGATGTTTGATAAACAATGTGATGAAATATCAACTGTTTTTGAAGCTATTCCACCTCCAAAATCAGATATTGTTAGAGCACCCCCTGTAACAAGGAGTGGTGGAGGAATGGGAGTTACAATCAGAAATCAAACACAAGCTCCTCTGCGTAGTATGTCTGTTTATAATAATGCAAGTGGTGGTTGTTGTACAGGGGATTCACTTATACAAACCGTAGGAGGTAGTATTAATGCTTCAAGTATTTCTAAAGGAGATACGGTTGTATCATATGATCTTGACATTAATGATTACATTGAAACTAAGATTGATTGTGTTGTTAAAACAGAATGTTATGCTGGGAAAGAATTACTTACAATTGTTAGTGATAGTAATAATCCAGATCTAAAGATAACTCCCTATCATCCACTTTTCAAAAATGATACATGGGTTTTTCCTATTAATCATCCAAACAATTTTATTACGAAGGTTATGGAATGTGACTATATCTATACTTTTGTAACTGAGAATAGAAAACCAATCGTAGTTAATGGTCACATTTATGCGACACTAGGCCATAATATTGAAGGCGAAAATATACAACATCCATATTTTGGGACTAATAAAGTCATCGATGATCTCATTAAACTAGATGGTTGGGATTCAGGAACCATTAATCTGAATAAAGCTATGTTTCATAAAGGAGATGGAATCGTAAATAAAATTCAATAAATAATATATATAATATTATATATGATTCCAAGTGGAAGTAATATTCCAGGTAGTAATATTAATAGTAATAGTAATAGTAATAGTAATATTAATAAGAATCTAATTATTATTATTTCAGTTTTAGTAATAGTTATAATTGGACTTATAATCGGAATATATTATTATAAAAATAAAGATGATACTTCTTCAGATACAACACCTACACCTACACCTATAACGACTGTAACCCCTCGTATTAGAGAACTTTTAAATAGAGTCCCAGAAGATGTCCAAAGACAATTGTTTTCTGGAGGAGGTTGTGGGCATGATGGAACATATGATTGTACACCTAGTAAATGGGATGACCCATACGTACAGCAACTTTTAGATGAATATGTAGAAATCGATCCACGTATGATAAATTTAGAAACAAGAGAAATAATATTAACTGAACCATTCCAACCAGATATATCTTTAGGCGAAGGAATCGCTTCACAACCAGACGGAACATACACATTACAGGCATTATTGAAAGATAACACTATTAACAGTGAAAATTGGTTTATTAAGTTAGATCAATATTTCATAGATACTTTTAAAACTGATATATCAACAATACTTGATGTAGACGTTTCTAGAATATTAATTTCTTTAATAGATCCAACTTGGTCAACTTGGTCTCCCTTCTGGGAAGATGGTATGTTTGTAGTCCTATTTGCTTTAACCCCCGATTCAAATGGAATACAATATAGTGCTGATAATATAATAGAACGTTTAGTTACAAATATTGATGGGGTCACTATTGCAGGATATGAATATAGGGGATTAAAATACACATCTCAACTTATGATTGAATCTTCAGATCAATTAAATATTATTAGAGAAGATCCGGTTTATTGCGAACCTACATATTCATATACAGAATATACACCATGTTCAAGAGTAGATTGTAATACGTTAGATTTAGAACCAGAAGAAGAAAGGGAACTTCCCGAGTCACGTTCTAGATTTATAGTTTTTAATGATTTCGTAAATGAAGAATGTGTTCCGACCGTTACATTAAATCCAGATAAATTAACATGTGGAGAATGGTTGGCTAACCCACCCACATTAGGAAATAGAGTACTGTCTACATTAGAAGCTAATAATTTAGAAATTGAGAGAGAATGTGAATATGGACGTTCACATCCCGATGGCCAGCTGAGAATAATTGATGAAAATACTATACCTTATTTTAGAGTTGACCACTATACATGTGAAGATACTACTTGCACAGGTCCCCCTATAATAGAAGATTTAGATTGCGAAGGTCATTATGAAGAACATTGGTCTGAATGTACTGAAGAATGTGGTGGAGGAATACAATATAAAAATTGGATAACAACGAGGGATATTCAAGGCGATGGTTCTTGTATTCACGCTACAACTATTTCACAACCATGTGGTCTAGAACCATGTGCTGGAATTGGAACATGTGGTGAATGGTTTGATCAAAATGGAGATACACCCCAAGAAGCATGTGGCGCACAATGGGTTGACTATCAAAACTTAGGGGCTCCACCTAGTAAAAGGGCATCTGGACCTATCCGCATACCAGCATCTAGAGATACTAATGGTAATTCTATTGACCAATGTTGTGGTCAATGGGTTTTGGCTAGTGTTGACCAACTGGATAGTAATAACAATAATAGAGTTGATTGTAATGATATTTGTTTAAGTAAAATGCTAAGATGTCAAGAATGGAGATTAGATGACCCTTCACTAATACCTCCTGGAGGGACTGAAGAAGATTCATTATTTTATACTGGTTTATCTTCTACTAATAATTTAAGGAAAAATGATCTTGATAAAATGTCTTCTTTATTAAAAATAACAGAACCACTTGTTTATGATAAATACTTAGAGCACAGTGATTTAATGAGTAATTGGTCATATGATACAGATGCGAGGGATATAGAAGCTTCATCACTCGGTGGACCATACTATAGAAGTGATTGGTTAAATAATCCTATTTCTGAGGAAGTATGGAATCATCCTTCTAATAAAATTAGGAGAGAAACTATGTATAGTGTTAATACATTTGATAATAATGAACTTGATTGGGCACCAGTATGTGACCGCAGTGCAGACCCAGATAATAATTTGGGTTGTCTTCTAGAGGATGGAAATGTTATTCCTTTTATAAGATTTAGTGGTGGAACATCACCAATGAGTTCATCAGATTCATCTTACCCTGGTTCACTATATTATACATTATATTCTCAAATATACGATAACCCAAATTCGGATAAAGTAATGAGTTGTGAAAAAAATCTACCAGTGAATGGAGCAGCAGCTATGAATGCAGAAGCTCAAACTCTACAACATCAACCAGAAAACATACATGATTACCGTTCATTCGGTTTATGTTCTTGTTTAGGTAATTAAATAAATAATATAATATATATAATAAATGAATAATATGAATATCCAGAAAATTATGGATTTTATACAAAAAAAAGAAACATTTACAGATAAAAGAGAAACAAATAATAAAGGATTTAAAATATTACTATTAGCTCTGATCATGATATTTTTTATCTGTGAATTAGAAGTAACTTTATATAAGGAATAATTCAGATTATATTTTTCATAAATGTTATTGAGAAATTAAAAAAAACGTTTAATGATTGTATTATAAAATCGATAGATAAATAATATAATATAATATAAATGGGTAATTCATGTCAAAAAACAATGGATGAAGAAGATAGAAGAACATTAATTGTTGAAGCCAACTCTCCTGAAAAAGATAAAAATAATCTAGTCACTTTAGAAAACTTGCCTTTTGCCCCTGTCAAAATGGGTGATAATATGGCTGATTATGAAGAGGTTATTATACGAGTGCGTGCAAAAAGTTCTGATATAAAATTTATGAGAGACAACAATTGTATTAACAGGATAAAAATAGAATCAGATTGTCTTAAAGAAGATGTTGGCAAAAAAGATGTTGGCGAAGAAGGATTTTCAAATTATCAAAAAGTAAATAGTTGTGGATGTAATGGTAAATGTAATGGTAAATGTAATAAAAGATTTAATAAAAAATTAAAATTATTGTTACTATTGTTTATTGTTATCTTTCTAATGTGTGAATTAAGAATGTAATCTTATTTTTTTTTTATCATATTCATTTTTTATTATAATTATCTATAATATAATATATATAGATAGATAATGGCAGAAGCAGAAAGAGTTGATTTTAACATTACTGTAACTGAACCAGAGTTTTATACAATTATAATATTGATGTTACACGATGCTTGCCATGATTTTGATGCTGGAAAAACTGATAAAGAGTTTAAAAAATTATTTATGAAAAAGGGCATAGCGGTGAAATTAGCAACACATCGCACTGCACCAAAGCTAGGTGGGGCATCTGGGGAGAATGTAACGCGTAAAAGGGATAATCCTGCCGACGACAGTCGCGACTTCAAGCGGGGAAAGCCATCGTCGGCGAGTCAAGATTTGACGATACAGCTAGCTCAACAGTTAAG
>MDSZ01060953.1_pt1 | contig 25824 bp, 21 predicted proteins | sample 811201 | NCBI WGS metagenome assembly MDSZ01 (sample SAMN05326647, study PRJNA326480) | marine metagenome | isolation source: seawater | place: Indian Ocean: North | collected 2010 | reverse complement strand
TCCAACAAAAATAAAGTTTTATCAAAGCAAAAAACTGTTTCGCTTTCAAAAAAGCCAGAGCCTGATAAAATATTGGATCTAGCCAGGTCACTAATTGGTTGTCCCTATCGCTGGGGGGGGAAATCATCCCTAGGTTTTGATTGTTCTGGTTTTACTCAGATGGTTTGTCTTGCAGCAGGAATGCGAATTCCCAGGGACTCTATTTACCAGCGAGATTACTTTGGTGATTTCACTATTGAAAGTAAAAATTCGGAGCCTGGGGACTTACATATTTTTGGAGAAAATGGAATCATAAATCATGTTGGTTTTTCAACCGGCGGTTATGGTATAATCCATTGTCAAGGTTGGGTAAAAGAGGAGAGTCTGGATGAAAACAATGCTAATTTCAACAAAAGTCTCAATGAAAAACTTATCTCAAGTCACTCAGTAAGATTGAAATTTCTTAAATGAAAAATATCCATAAAAAACCTGAAATTAGTAATTCACCAATGAGTCGTATTGTATTGGTTTTAAATGCTGATTATTCACCAATGTCAATATGTACTGCACAAAGAGCTATTTGCATGAATTTTTTAAATAAAATTGATATCTTGGAAAGTTACAATGAAGAGGTAAAGAGTCCATCAATCTCATTGAAACTTCCAAGCGTGATAAAAGTAAAATGGTATGTAAAGTATAAAAATATTGCAATTGAATTAAATAGGAAAAATATCCTTGCACGTGATGAATTTACCTGTCAGTATTGTTCATCATTGAAGGGACCATTAACTATTGATCATGTCAAGCCTAGAGTCCATGGAGGTCTAGATGTTTGGGAAAATCTTGTGACTGCTTGTAAACCTTGCAATCAAAAAAAGGGAGACAGGACTCCAGAATTAGCTAATATGCCTTTGGTCAAAAAACCAAAACGACCTAACATGATACACTATTTTCAAAAGTTTGCGAAAGACAAACAAAATGCTTGGAAGCCGTATGTATTTATGGAGAGTTTTTAAAACTATATTATAATGGAAAATAACAAAATAGATAAACTGAATAAAAATCATCGAGCTTTAAGTGGTATTCAACCATCGGGATCATTGCATCTAGGAAACTATTTTGGGATGATGAAAAGAATGGTGGAATACCAAGAGAAATATGACCTTTATTGCTTTATAGCTAATTACCATGCGCTAACAACAAACCCTGCTAAGGAAGACTTAAAAAAAAATACATTCAATGCAGTTTGTGATTTTCTAGCATTAGGTATTGATCCTCAAAAATCTACTTTTTGGCTTCAATCTGATATTCCACAAGTTACAGAATTAGCATGGATACTTTCTCCGATTGTGGGAACTGGTTTAATGGATAGGTCCACATCTTATAAAGACAAAATAAATCAAGGCATTAAACCTAATATGGGTCTTTATTCTTATCCAATTTTAATGGCATCTGATATATTATGCTTTGATGCCCAAATAGTCCCTGTTGGAAAAGACCAAAAACAACATTTAGAGATTGCTCGTGATATTGCCAATCGATTTAATAATATTTATTCAAAAGTTTTTGTAGTTCCTAGACCGGAAATTGAAGAAGAAAATCAAATTATTCCTGGAATAGATGGTAGGAAAATGAGTAAATCTTATCAAAATACTATACCTATATTTTCGAACGAAAAAGAAATAAGAAAAAAAATAATGTCAATAGTAACTGATAATACCCCTGTGGGAGAACCAAAAGATAAGGAGGGTGCCCTTTTTAAAATCTACTCTCTATTTTTAGATGAGCCTGGCTTAATAAACTTAAAAAATAGATATGATAATTCAGGTCTTCGATATGGGGATTTAAAAGTAGAACTTTTTGAATTAATGATGGATTATTTTGAACCATTTCGCAAAAAAAGAGAGTTTTATGTAAATAATCCAAAAGAAATCAATGAAATATTAAAATATGGCTCCGAGAAAGCTAAGTTAATGGCTGATAGTGTGATTGATAGGGTTAGATCAGCAATTGGATTAATTATTTAAAGATGCCTTACCAAGTTCAACTAGATAATTTTAAGGGACCACTAGATTTATTGTTGTATTTTATAAAACGTGACGAACTGGATATATATGATATACCTATTGCTCAAATAACCGACGAATTTACACAAGTCATAGATAATTGGAGACAAATGAATTTATTTGTTGCTGGGGAATTTATAGATATGGTCTCAATGCTAATGCGCGTTAAAGTAAGAATGATGCTGCCAAAACAAAACACTGATGAGGATGGAGAGTTTGTTGATCCTAGAACTGAATTGGTTCAGAGGTTAATAGATTATAAAAGATATACTGATGGTGCAGATATGTTAAAACTACTGGCACAAAAACGAAGTCATCACTTTACTAGAAAGTATATAAAAATAGCTGATTCTGAAAAAAATGATGAATTAGGACAGATTCTTAGCGATTTAACACTTTATGAACTTGCAAAGATGTTTAAAAACGTACTTCAAAGTCGTCCGGTAATAACATCATTCGAATTAAGTAGAGAAAAAATAAGTCTTGATCAACAAAAAGAATTTATTCTAAAGCATTTTGATGGGGATAGACGTTTAAAATTTTCAAATTTATTAAGATATCTAGATTCCAGGGTTCAAATTATAGTTACTTTTTTAGCTATACTTGAACTAGTTCGAGATGGAACTTGTTCTTTAAAACAAATAGAAAATTTTAGTGATATTGAACTTATTCATGTTTTTAAAGGAAATAAATTAGATTGAATAGCCATTTAAAAATTGTTGAGGCTCTTTTATTTGCTAGCCCAGATCCTATCAATCAGGTAGTTATAAACAAAGTTTTTCAAAACAATCCACCTGATTTAAAAAAACTGATAGGTGAACTAAACACAATTTACAAAGAGCAGTCACATTCATTTGAGATAGTTTCTGTAGCCGGAGGTTTTCAGCTTGTCTCCTTAGAAGAGTTTGAACATTACATAAGGATAATGTTGTCAAATTCTGATAAATTAACTCTATCTTCACCGGCTATGGATACTTTATCTATAATTGCATACAAACAACCAATTAGTCGTTATGAAATAGAGGCAATAAGAGGAGTTGATTCAAGTGGAGTAATTAAAACATTATTGAATAGAAAGTTGATTGCTATAAAAGGTAGAGATTCTGGACCAGGTCGGCCTTTATTATACAATACATCAAAAGCTTTTCTTGAACATTTTGGGTTAAATCATATATCTGATCTACCTAAATTAAAAGAAATCAATGAAATTTTAGAATCAGATACGAGCTTAGGTCAGCAGATTGATGCGTTCAAAGAATCTAATTTAAATGAATCTGATTTCGAACATAAATAGAACTTATAGATGAGATTGAATAAATTTTTATCAAAAGCTGGAGTAGCATCCAGAAGAAAGGCAGATGAATTAATAAGAATCGCAACTACTACTGTTAATGGAACTCTGTGCTTAGATCCGGCCTACAATGTTCAAAAAAAAGATATAATCCGTTATGATAATAGGTTAATCAAACTCAACAAAAAAACAGTGACTATTTTATTAAACAAACCTCTAGGAGTGATAACAACGGTTAAAGATACTCACAACAGAAGAACTGTTATGGATTATGTGAAAGTTAAAACTCGTGTTTTCCCAATAGGAAGATTAGATAAAGATTCAACAGGTGCAATACTACTTACAAATGATGGAGAACTCCATCAGTTTCTCTCACATCCTAAAAACAGAGTTTTAAAAGATTATGAAGTTGTCATTGAAGATTCACTTACAAATACCCATAAAGATAAATTAAAAAAGGGTATTTATATTGGTTATGGAGAGTATGGCAATGCACAAGTTTTGAGTCAGGTAAAATTAAAAAAACGATCGAAAATTGTTTTAAGGCTTAGGCAAGGAAAAAAACGTGAAATCAGAAGGATTTTTAATAAGCTTAATTTAAGATTAGTGTCATTAAACAGAATAAGAATATCTGGACTTAGTTTAGGTGATCTAAAATTAGGGGATTTTCGCTTCTTAGATAAAAAAGAAGTTTTAGCATTAAAAAAAAAACATAATTGAAAAAAGTTGGGAATTAACAACTCAAACACTAACTTTGCCGGCTTATTGAGAATTAAATATCTATGATAATAGCTATAGATGGATCTGCTGCAACGGGAAAAAGTTCTGTTGCGAAAGCCGTTTCAAAGAAACTTAAGTTTTTTCATATTAATACTGGTTCTATGTACAGAGCTGTGACTTTTGGATTAATTGAATCAGATATTAATATTAATGATAGTGATAGTATTATCGATTTCATTAATAAAAACAATATTACTTTTGGCGATAATAATGATATTTTTTTGAATGAAAAAAACGTATCAGATAAAGTGCATTCAATTCAAGTTTCTTCGTTAGTTAGTAAGGTTAGTTCTATATTAATAATTAGGAAATGGATGGTAAAACTGCAAAGAAATATTGCTAGCTATAAAGATTGTGTATTAGAAGGTAGAGATATTGGGACAATTGTTTTCCCCAATGCAGAATACAAGTTTTTTCTAGTAGCAGATTTAGAAACAAGGGCAATGAGGAGAAAGAAAGAAATGGACTCCTATGGTGAAATTCATTCTTTAGAAGAAATTACATCAAACATTTTAGAAAGAGATGAATTAGACTCAAATAGGAAATATTCTCCGCTTAAAAAAGCAATGGATGCTTTTGAAATTGATACCAGTAACATACAAATTAACGATGTAGTAGAAATAATAATCAATAAAATTAATTTGAAAAATAAAAAAGGAAATACTTTAGGATGAGAAGTGAATTAGAACCTACAGCAGAAGAGGCAATTGAAACACCAAGCAAACGTGTTGATAATTCCAGTGTTGATGGAACACCAGCTGAAAATAACCAACATGAGAGTGAAACAAAAAATTATTTAAATCCAAATTTATTTGATGATGTGAAAACAGTTTTACGATCTGAAATGACTGATGGAAAATCAACTAATCAATTAACACCAGATCAAGAAGTTGCATATTCAAAAACATTGGTAGAAATATCTGAAAAACAACTAATTAAAGGTCGAGTTGTTGGAATGAATGATAGAGATGTTTTAATTGATATAGGTTTTAAGTCAGAAGGAATCATTGATCGAATAGAGTTTAATGAAAAAGACTTGCCTGCGATTGGCGATCAAGTAGAAGTATTTTTAGAGGCTTTAGAAAACGCTAGTGGGAATACAATTTTATCAAAAGAAAAAGCAGATTTTATGCGCAGATGGGATGAATTAATAGAAGCATATGAAAAAGAAAAAATTATTACTGGTTTAGTCATTCGGCGTATAAAAGGAGGACTCATTGTTGATTTAGGAGTTATTCAAGCTTTTTTACCGGGATCGCAAATAGATGTTAGACCAATTCAAGATTTTGATGTGTATCTTGAGAAAGAAATTGACGTTAAGATAGTTAAACTCAATGAATCAAGGAAGAATATAGTTGTTTCCCATAAAGTTATTTTAGAGGAAAGCCTTAAAGAACAACGCGATGCATTATTCAATGAACTTGAAGTAGGGTCAATATTGGAAGGCCGCATAAAAAATATTACCGATTTTGGGGTTTTTGTAGATCTTGGCGGTATTGATGGTTTATTGCATATAACTGATCTTTCCTGGGGTAGAGTTAATCACCCAACAGAGGTTGTAGAGTTAAATGAAAAAATTACAATTAAAGTCATAGAATATGATGAAGAACGCAAGAGAGTATCACTAGGATTGAAACAGTTGACACCTCAACCTTGGGATGAAGTTGAGATAAAATATGCAATTGGAAATGTTGTTAGTGGTAATGTAGTTAGCTTGACTAATTATGGATGCTTTATCGAATTAGAACCTGGTGTTGAGGGTTTAATCCATGTATCTGAAATATCTTGGACTAAGCATATTAAAAATCCTGCTGAAGAATTTTCTTTAGGTGATGAAGTAGATGCAAAAGTTTTATCAGTCGATACCGAAGAAAGAAAAATAAGTTTGGGTGTCAAACAACTGACACCTGATCCATGGGATGAGATTGAGAAAAAATTAGAAATAGGTTCTCAAATAAAAGGCAAAATTCAGAACTTGACTCAATTTGGTGCATTTGTTGAGATAGAAAAAGGAATTGATGGTCTGATTCATGTTTCTGATTTATCTTGGACCAAAATTATTAGACATCCAAAAGAAGTTTTAGAAAAAGATCAGGAAGTGGATGTAAAAATTCTTGAAGTATCGAGGGAAAATCGTAGAATATCGCTTGGTTACAGGCAAGTGAGTGATGACCCGTGGCCTGGAATAGTTGAATATTATGAATCTGGAAAAGAAGTGAGTGGAAAAATTATTAGAGTTCTTGATAAAGGTATAATTATTGAGCTTGAAATGGATGTTGAAGGTATAATTCCTTTTGGAAAGATGTCAAAGAGAGATAGACGTTCTTTAGCTTCCCAATATGAGATTGGTGCTAATCTTTCGGGAATTGTGATGAAAGTTTCTCCTGAAGATAAAAAAGTAATATTGTATAAAGAAGAATTAGCAGGAAATACCAAAACCGCATCAGCTAACGATGAGGTAAAAAATTATTTGAAAAACCAAGATATAACCACTGGAGAAAAAATTGATTTCCCTAAAGAACTATTAGAACAAGCGCGTAGTGCCGAACCAGAAGGCAATATCGAAAAAAATAATAATAATGAAGAACCAATTGTGGAAAATGATTAACCTCAAAATAAATTTTTTTTGATTTAATTGCGTTCTTCAACCAAATCTATTTTTCTTGAAAAGCTATCGACTCCTTTAATCACTTTTAATCTTGCTCTATTATTATGGATATTTGTTGTGAGTAATAATAAATATTCTATGGTTATTGATATTCCAATTGAAGCAAGGAATTTGAGTGCGCTTAAGGCTCACAGAGAAGAAGTTCCTAGAAGTGCTCAAATTAGATTAAAGGGAACTGGTAGAAACTTATTTGTGATTTATTTATTTCACGATTTTCTTGATTTCAAGGCTGTCATAGACCTAGAGGGCATTTCAAAAGAGTATGAATTTGTACTAAATAGTTATTTTAAAGACAATCCCCAAAAAATTGTTTTACCATCAAAATATTCTGTTGAGTTTATTGAAGTAGTTTATCCAAATCGTATTAAAATCAATTTGGATGATATGGAAGAAAAAGATGTACCTATTATTTCAAATATGTTTATTGAAACTGAGCCAGGGTTTATGATGACAGGAAGTATTAAGTTTGATCCTAAAAATATTACTATTGCTGGTCCAAAAGAAGACCTAGCTTTGATCAATCACATCAAAACAAAAATTGATACATTTCAAGGAGTAAGCTCTCCATTAAGTGGGGTTATAGATCTAGAATCTAAAGGTAGGCTTATTGACTATTCAGAAAAGCAAATTAAATACTATATCAATATAGAGGAAATTAGTGAAAGAATTATCGCCGGAATTCCTGTTCAAGTTATTAATATCCCTGAAAACATTAGAGTTTTTCCTTCCCCTCAAACTGTAGCTTTAACTGTAATTGGTGGTTTAAGACAAATCTCAAAATTAAAAGCAGAAGATATTGATGTTATTTTAAATTTTAATTCATGGTCCACTAAAAAACAATTTTATGAGCCAAGTATTTCTTTGCCAAATGGTATTATTAAATGGCAAGATTTATCACCTAGAAGTTTAGAGCTGGGAGTTGCTAGGCAATCTAAATGATAGTTTTAGGAATTGAAACATCTTGCGATGAAACTGCTGCCTCAATTTGCAGCAATAAAAAAATATTATCTAATATTGTTAGTTCACAATACATGCATAGCGATTATGGAGGTGTTGTTCCTGAAATAGCTTCTAGAGAACATGAAAAATATTTAAATATAATTGTTAACTCAGCAATTACAGAATCTGGAATCAAATTGTCTAATTTAGATGCTATAGCAGTTACACAGGGTCCCGGATTAGCTGGTACTTTGTTGACTGGGATCAGCTTCGCTAAAGGACTCTCTTTAAGTTTAGATATTCCAATTGTAGCAATAAATCATTTAGAAGCTCACATATTTGCAAATTTTTTAACGGAACCAAATTTAAAATATCCGTTTGTTTGTTTATTAGTTTCAGGTGGCCATACTCAATTATGGCATGTAAAAAATATAAATGATTATTATTTATTAGGCGAAACTTTAGATGATGCAGCTGGCGAGGCTTTTGATAAAGGAGCTCGAATTTTAGATTTAGGCTATCCTGGTGGTCCTGAAATTGAAAAAGCAGGAATAAATGGGAATCCAAAGGCAATTAATTTTCCGAGGTCTTTATTAGGTAATAATTCTCTTGATTTTAGTTTTAGTGGATTAAAAACGTCCCTTCTTTATTTTATGGATAAAAATAATAAAAATAAAGTTTTCTCAACTGAGGATATTGCATCTAGCTATCAGGAAGCAATTATTGATGCTTTATGTACTAAATTGAAAAGAGCTGTAAAATTTACAAAAACAGAGCGATGTGTAATTGCTGGCGGCGTTGCTGCAAATGCTCGTTTAAGAAAAAAGATTAAAAGCAGTTTAAGCATTGATTTATATTTTCCAAGTCTAAAATATTGTACTGATAATGCAGCTATGATTAGTTTTTTAGGGGAAATGAAATTATCTCAGGATGTTAATTCAGGCCTTAATTTTTCGGTAGAACCGAACCTTAGATTAGTTTAAAGTTGAAAGTTACTTCTCTAGCTTTAAATAATTTCTTCTATTTTTTATTACTGATTGGGCTAATTGTATTATTATACACATTCTATCATTTTAAAGACAAAAAAAAAATAGGGCCTATTATAATTATCAGGACCTTAATTATTGCAATTTTACTTTTTTTAATCCTGGAGCCAGTTTTAGTATATGAAAAAGAAGAATCAAAGGAATTGTATTGGAATATTTATGTTGATAGATCTCTAAGTATGTCTTATCACACGCATCCTTCAAAGGTCTCTTATTTTAATGGTATTACAGACTTTGTGGGAAAAATAAAAAATAATAATGTTGATTTCGATATCTTTAGTTTTTCCGAAAAAGTAGAAAAGTGGGCTCCCGAAAATAAAGAAATTGACGGAAGTTCAACTAATATAAGCTCAGTTTTTGATCATATTAATTCAAATGTAAATAACAATTTAACTGGTGCAGTTTTAGTTTCAGATGGACAGGCAAACCTAGGTTCATCATTAAATGAAAAGATAGATAAACTGAAAATACCAATTCACGTTATTGGTGCTGGTGACTTGGAGCCAATGATCGATGTTCAAGTTCACTCTATAGAAGCACCGCCCGTTATTATAAAAGGTGAAGAGGCGGAACTTAATGTATCCATTATGAGTTACGGAAAATTAAAAGAAAGAGCAAATGTTACTCTATATGATAATAAAAAGCTAATTGGATCAAAAGTGATCACTTTATCTGGGAATGGAAGTAAAGAAAAAGTAAAGTTCCTTATAAAGCCTGTTTCTACTGGAGAAAAAAGATACGTAGTTAAAGTAAATGCACTTGAAGATGAAATAAATATAAAAAACAATAAGCAAACTGTTAATATTCAGATATTAAAAAATGAATATAAAATTGCGATTTTAACTGGAGTGCCTAATTTTAATACTAGAATTTTAAAAAAAATACTTAAAAAAAACTCAGAGTATTCCCTTGATCATTTTATTTATTCAAATAATAGTTTTAGACCATCATTGAATAAGTTTTGGAAAGAAACTTATGATTTAATTTTATTTGATAATCATCCCATAATCGAGATAGGGGATAAATGGTCAAATTATAGAAAGGTTTTCGCAAAAAAATTGATTTCTCATGAGTCCAGTTTTGGAATTATCCACGGTAATGATGTTGATTTTCAAAAAGTAAAACAATATTTAGAGCTTTTTGATTTAAACTTAGAATCAAATCAATATAGAAAAAATGAATCCTATGATTGGAGTTTTTCAAACCTGTGGAAAGAAATATTCCCATTTGATGTTATTTCTTCTAGATTTGATAATGATTATCTTGTGCTTCCTCCATTAAAACCAGGTCTAAAAATTAATTCATTAAAAGGGAAACCTTTAGCCAGCTTTAATGATAGCAAAGTTGCAAATCCGATTGTGTTGATTGGTGAAAAAAACAATTTAAGATATTTTATATGGACAACAAGCGATTTAAGCTCATTATATTATAAAACTCAAGGGACAAACCTTTCAGAAGTTGTAAATGAAACATTGACTCCAATTTTTAACTGGCTTTTAAGAACCAAAGGCGATAAAGAAATTTATTTTAAAACAAATAAAAATTCATATCAACAGGGTGAATTAATCGAGTTCATTGGAAAGCCGCTAATTAAAAAAGAATTTGCTGAAGATGGAGTTGTAAAAATTATTCTTAATGATAAAATTATTAATTCAAAGCCGCTAAAGTATAATCATTTGAGTGGTATATATAACGCTAACATCTGGGCATCCCAATCAGGTACTGTTAATTATGAAATTAAATTCGGAGGATCAGACAATTCTCACATTGTAGGCAGAGGGTCATTTGAAGTTCAAGAGAGTCAAGTAGAATTAAATCAAGTTTTTTTAAATGAAAACTCTTTAAAAAAACTCGCAGTCGGATCTGGAGGCAATTATGAAAGGTGGGACAATAAGAATAAACTGTTACCGAATATTTTACCAGCATCAAACACAAGGGTAATGAAATATTCCTTTCCATTGCATAAGAATATTTATATGATCGCCTTTATCATTGGATTATTATTTACAGAGTGGATATTACGTAGACGTTTAGGTTTAAACTAAAAGGTGTACTCTCATTTTTTAAATAAATAAAATTTTGAAAATAAAATGAAAAAAATAGGTATTATTGGAGTAGGCTATGTCGGCCTAGTAAGCGGGGCAGGAATTTCTGACTTTGGCCACAAAGTTGTATGCGCTGATATAGATGGTAAAAAAATTGAGAGCTTAAAGAAAGGTCAAATACCAATTTATGAGCCTGGCTTAAAAGAGTTGGTTGATCGTAACGTTAAAAGTAATCGACTTTTATTTTCTAGTGAGATTGATAAAACTATTAAAGACTCAGACATAATTTTTATCGCGGTTGGCACTCCTGAGGGAAGTTCAGGCGAGGTTGATCTTTCACATGTTTTTGATGTTGCCGTCGAAATAGCAAAAAATTTAGATAAATACAAAATTGTCTGTACAAAAAGCACTGTTCCGGTAGGAACTGGCAAGAAAATAAAAGAAATAATCAATAGCAATAAATTGCATGCTGTTGATTTTGATTATGTTTCAAACCCTGAGTTTCTTAGGGAAGGATCTGCGGTAAAAGATTTTCTATGGCCAGATCGAGTTGTCATCGGGTGTGAAAGTGATGTAGCCTTTAAATCAATGATTGAGGTATACCAACCACTTTTTAGAAATAAAAAACCGATAATACAAACTGACATTTCTACAGCTGAAATGGTAAAATATGCTTCGAACGCATTTTTAGCTCTAAAAATTAGTTATATCAATGAAGTAGCAAATTTATCTGAAGTTCTCGGTTGTGATATTAAAGTGGTAGCTGATTTAATTGGGCAAGACGGAAGAATTAGTCCCAAGTTCTTGCATCCTGGTCCAGGTTATGGGGGCTCGTGTTTTCCAAAAGATACTAAAGCATTAGTTAAATTAGCAAAAAAAGCCAACTTGCATATCAAAACAATTACTGCTGCAATAGAGGCAAATGTATACCAAAAAGAGAGAATGTTTTTTAAATTGGAAAGTCTTCTAAAAGGAAATGTGAAAGGTAAAACCATTGCTATACTTGGATTATCTTTCAAACCAAATACCTCAGACATAAGAGAGTCTTCCTCGATTGATATAATATCTAATATTCTAAAAGCTGGGGGTACTGTAAAGGCATTTGACCCCATAGCAAACAGATCGATGAAAAAAATTTTTCCAAATATCAAATACTATTCAAACTGGCAAAAAGCTGTGAATAATTCGGACTGTGTGGTAATTATGACTGAATGGAATGAATTTAGATCATTAGATTTAATTGACTTAAAAAAAAGATTGAAAACACCACTTTTACTTGATACACGCAATATCTATGATCCACAAAAATTACTAGAGCTTGGATTTTCTTTTGATACTGTAGGAAGGAAAAAGAATATTAATTATTGAAATTTTCCTTAAGCAAGTATTTGTCTTAAAAGAATATTATTTTACATTATAAAATATTGAAAAGTTCAAAGATAATTTTTTAATATTTTCATTCGAGTTTGAGTCTGAATTTTCAATATAAAACATGTAATTTTCCCAATCTATTAGATCTAGTCCGATGCTATAATTTAAGTTTTCGTAATTAAACCTTTTATAAAGATTCAAACTCCATATTGACTTTTGTTCAAAACCATTTTCAAAGCGCTGATTTTCATAGATTTCATTATATTTATTATAAATGGTTTCTTCAGTTACTGGTCCTCTTTTCGTATTTGAGTAGAAAAATATAATTTTAGTATCATTTTTAAGTTTAATTTTGTATTCCAATAAAAATTCTTGTGAATGAGGTCCTGCCCAAAACCCTAGTGGCTGTTCATGACTATAAAAATCATTTATTTCAAATTTATGCTTGTATACCCGATGATCTACCCAGTTGTATTCAAGATTAAAATGGTCAGACAAATAAATAAGATCTTTTATTTTTAATCCAATTTGCCAGGCAAACCAATTATGATTATTTTTTTTGAAGATACGCTCTGGCGTTAATTCATCCATATAGAAAGAAAGGTAAATTTGGCTATTAGGGTTAAATAAATAGGATATTTCTGATCCCATTTGAATATTATCTAAATCTCCTAAATAATCCTCGATTTGTAAAAAAGGAATAAAAGCCATTAAATAATGGGGATCAAAGCCTCTAAGTGCATAAACTACGCTTTCATTTGCAACAAGCTTAAGCTTTCCATTTACATTCCATTCTATTCTGTGCGCAGCTATGTATCTATTAATAGTACTATTTCTAGATCCAATACTACTTTCATATTCTGAACTAGTCCATACATGTTGGTAATATTTACTTTTACTAGAGTCTATTATATTGCTTTGTAAAATTCCATGGAAGTAATCAAGTATTAACTTTTCATTGATTTGCCATTTAAAGCCAAATTGAGGATACGATGGTGCCTTGTTAGAAATATGTATTGATCTTTTACCAGGACCCCATTGATTATCATACTTACCAAAAAATATTCTAAAACCAACATATTCATAAGATATTTTCATTTTAGCATTTTCAGTCCAATGCCCTCCAGCATCTAAAGAATTTCGTAAATATGGGAAAGATTGTTCAGGTGAAAATTCTAAAAACCTGTCATTATTTACATTGCCTGATATAAAAAGTTGAAAATAATTGGATTTAATTTCTAAGTTTTTAATATGGTAATAAGCCGTTAATCCGATTCCATTAATTGATATACTTCGTTTTGAGAAATTCCAATCTCCGCCATTCGATTTATATTTTGAAAAAAAACCAGGAGTAACTTGAAAATTATTGTTTGCTCGAGTGTTAGAAAATGTTGATAACATAAGCAAAAGAAAATAAATTTTTTTTTCATAATACATTATGCGCTTCTAGCGCCAGAAAAAATAATATTGCCTATAGCTTTCAAAAAATAACCAACATCAGTTAAAAAAGGATTAGCTTGCTTTTTAATAAGATATCTTTTCTCACTTTGAATAATCTCATTAAAAGATTTTGGGAGGTCGTAATAATAAGGAGGAATTAACCCTGGTTTAAAATTAGTTCTTAGCTTTCGATGATCTGATGGATATAAACTAAAATAATGATGACTAAGTGCTCGGACGCCTATTAATTTGATATCACCCCTCAACCAATTATAGATTTGAGGAATTTCATCAATAAAGTATTTTCTAAGCACCCGGCCCCAATTAGTAACCCTAAAATCATTTTTTATTTTACCAGATTTATCTAAGCGATTCTTTTTATAGATGTCATCTTGAATAAATTCACTATATGGGTGCATTGTTCGAAACTTGTAAATATTTATTATGTCACCTTTAAATCCAATTCTTGGTAGTTTTACAATTGGTCCGTAAGAAGGAAATTTTTCAACAGAGACTGTTTTTTCTTTTTTACAAATAAAATAAATTCGATCTCCTATAATTTTATTATCCAATATATTATATCCACAATAACTGAGTCTGCCAAATATTTCAGCTTTAGAAACCACCCTATTTTTACCTTTTGTAATTATAAAATAAATTTGTTTTGTAATTGGAAGTTTAGGGAATATTCTATGAAACAAAAAATGTATAGGATATAATATAGCATACAGGAAGTGAGGCATTTGGGATCTTAAGTGCTCGCTAAATTTTTCTAATGGAATAAAATTACCAATAAGAAGCCCCCCATTTTTTAATTTATCATAGCTTTGTAATAGATAAAGATTCAAACGCCTGAAATCATTCAGATCATGAAAATTAATTATTATACTACGGTTATCATTTTCCATCATCTGTATATTAACAAGTGATTTTGTATTTATGATTGAAAAATTTCTTCCTATTGAGCTGTTCTTTTCTAAAGATTTAGAGAAAAATTTTAGCACATTGATTTTATTATTTAAAGATATTCGATTTATATGGTTTTTAATTTCATTATAAGATAAAGATGAAGAATTTTTATGATTTGATGGTTTTTCTTTCAAGTATTTTTGTTTTTGAGAATTAGTCGACGTTATTTTTACTATACTTTCATCTGGATATTTTGATTGACCAAAAAATATAAGATAATAAAAAAAAGTTTCTATAATAGAATGATACACACTAGCCAAAAATAATAGTTTACCTGCTTTTAGTTCGAACCGTAAATAATATGAAAATAGCAATGTGAAAAGAACCATTAATATGCTTGCTTTAATATATGGAGCTATTTCATAGTAATGATTCAAAGAATTAGTTTTTTTATATCTATTTGTTATCAACGTAGAGATAGCCCATGCACTTATCAATACAAGAGTATTTTTCTCATTTATACTATTATATAAAAACATACCATCATAATACCAGACTAGACATATGTATGTGATTACAAGTGAAAATAAGCCATACAATAAATTCAAAATTTTCAGGTATGTATTTGGCGATTTATTAGTTGTATAAAAATTTTTTAATTGAAAAGATTTCCTATATCTTGGCATCATAATTGTTAATAAAACTTCAATAATTACCGTTAAAAATGTTACTTTAACTAAAAACAATCTAGATGTGCTCCATAGTTCAGTAAATGAAACAAATATAGATACTATTAATAGGGGTAAAAGAGTTGCCCAAAAAATTATACGAATTGAATATTTGAAATCTGTGGTTACAATCAGGTGATATTTATCATAGTAAATTGAAATTATAATTCTTGCAATAGAATATATAAAAAACAATACAAGATATTTACCTCTTGGGAAAAAAAATGAGAATTTCAAATAGTAGAGTATTAAAAATATTGTTGAGAATATTATTAAATCAGCAATGAATAAATATTTTAATTTTGATTTGATATTATGCATCTCTTAAAATATTAAAATTATTTCAAGCTCACATACTTTATTCATCAAAATCAAGAGCTGAGTTAGTACTGTATGGGAATTTTTATAGATTTCCATAGTAGAAAAACGCCTAAAGTTGTACTAGCTGATTTTGCTAGGTTTTATTAAAAAATATTAGCGTTTTTCTACAATAATGATAATCTTTTTGTTACTCTAAGTTAATTTTATTTTCTACATAAAAGCAAAAAAACTTGTTTTTTATTTATCATACGATATAATATAATTAGTTACGATATTTTAAGAAGAATTCATAAAAAAAGTTTTGCACATTAATTTTATCGTCTGTCATTATTTTTGATCTGATGAACCATAAGTCTTTAATATTTTTTATTTTTACCATCCTTTTTATCGTTTCAATCAATCTATCTGGATTATCAGAATTTATTCCAATCGTAAGAAGATACTTTGACTGAAGTTCAATCAAATATCCTAGCTTATTAGTAAAGCTACTAAATCTAATTGAAGGTGTACCTAATATTGCAGCTTCAGCCGCCATAGTTTGACTATCACCAATAAAAATGTGAGCATAACTAAGAATATGATGCATATCATTAGGATCAATCTTTATCCTATATTTTTCTAAATTTGGTGGAAGTTTTCTTTCGGAGGTAATGTATATATCTCCATAATTTTTCAAAATACCAATTATCTTAGATGCAAGTTCATTAGATATACCTTTTTTACCATAATCATGATGTGCATCTAAACTTGAAAATCGAATTATAAAATACTTATTTTTCGTCGAAAAATATTTTTTTACAGTTCTCAAGTTTGGTTTGAATACATTGGATGATAGGTATGCAAGTTCCTGATAACCATTATATACGATTTGTTTGTATTTCCAAATACCAACATTACATACCCTTGGTGTTAATAACTTTGTGGCAAAAGGGTAAGCTAACAAAGAAAAAATAGGGACAGCTTTTATGTCATCCTCATTAATAACAATTGAATTAATGTTTAACAACCTTCCTAGCTGTGGTAAAATAAAATCAGTTCCCACCAGTAAAGTTGGTTTTAAGCTCTTGATAATGCTGTACATTTCAATATATCTTTTCAAGATGGATTTAAATAAGGAAACTACAGAGCTCGTTTTTTTTGTATTTTCTAATATAACTAGGTTTAAATCTGAAGATTGAATTAAATCACTCATCACATCTTTTTGTCTAATTACAAACAAAACACGATGACCTCTTTTTGTTAATCTTTGTGCCAAATGGTTAAAATTGTGCCAATGGGCAGGGTGTCCAATGTAAAAGAGATATTTATTTTTCATTTCTTAACAATTAGAAAAAATATTTTTCAATTGAATAGATGTATAATCAACATAGAACTTATTCAAATCTTTTTTGGTGTTTGTCTTCAAATATTCTAAATGATCTGGATTATTTATTAAAGCTGAAATTTTTTCTGCTAATTGGTTTGAATTTTGCGGCTCGAAGAGTAAACCATTAAAATTATCTACCAAATAGTCTTTTATACCTCCTATTTCTGTGCCAATAACGGGAAGACCGCAAGTAAGGGCTTCTATACCAACTAGTCCAAGAGGTTCTTCTCTTGACGGAAAAACGAAAACATCTCCCAATGAATAAATTTCAGGAAGATTTTTTTGATTTACTTTTTTTAGAAAGGTAAATATTTTTTTTAATCTAAGATTATTTACTACGCTATTTTTTATTTTTCCGAGTTCAGGTCCGTCTGAGCATATAATCACATGAATTTTTTTAATTTCTTTGTCATTAAGCTTATTTATTGCATCATAAAATAAATCTAATCCTTTTCTCTTAATGGCATTACCTACAAATAAAAATATAATTCGATTTTTTGGTATTTTATATTTTTCTTTAGATCTTTTTTTTGTTTTCAAATCGTGTTTATGAAACAACCTATTATCGACTCCAGGATAGATTTTCACCATTTTTTTTTCGATTGGCTGAATCTGAATTAGTTTATCGTTTATATCGTCACTATTAGAAATTATAATATCTGAATATTTAAGAGTGATAAAATATAAAAATTTATATATACTATTTTTTTTAGAAAATTGATTGACATCCCCGCCATGAATATGCGTGATAAGTTTTTTTTTAAATATTATTTTAATAATTGCACCCACAAAACCACTAATTAAGATTCCATGAGGATTAATGGTTTTAAATTGACGAATTCTAATAAAAAGAGGAATTAGACCTAATATAAATACCGAATATTTTATTATGTTAGCTGTTATAGATTTATAGCTTGTTGCTTCTGGCCAAATATCTATTATTTTGTTATAATAGACGCAGGAATAAATTCCTTTAGATTCTAACTGATTTTTTATATTTTTTATAAAAATTTGTGCAGTTGGATTTTTATCTGTTGGATAGGAATTACAGATAATAAGGTTTGTTTCTTTTTTTTTGGTTCTCATTTTAAAATTGAAGAAGATTTTTTATTATTTTCTGCAAGCAAATAATAAAAAAGGGAGCCTGCAGTAACTGAATCAATGACGTGACCTCCAAAAAAAGCATATAAAATGAATAAATACATAGTAATGCTATTACCAAGGTTGGCCCTATCAAAAAATTTAAAATTATTCAATAATATAAGTAGTAATAAAAATATTCCAATTATTCCAAACTTGAAAAAAAAGTCAAAAAAATCCATAGATGCATTTTTAAACCAAAACTCACCACGATTTTCCCAAAATATATTTTGTCCAGTAAAACTACTGCCAATTATAAAAACAAATTTATCAGAAAAAGATTTTTCCATTTGATTTATTAATGAAGCGGATCTTCTGAAAGTAAAAGAGGTTGCAAGATTTAAGGTTTGATTTTTTGATAGACCGCCCACCTTTTCAGCTGCTTTCATTGATTTTTCTATGTTTATACCGAACCTTTTTTGATATGAATCATTTATTAGATCAGCAATTGGTGTCCGAAAAACTATAATTGTCAAAAACAATGGGATAATAAATAAAAGTTTATTTTGATTTGTAAAATTTCTTAAGATAAGAAATAAAATAGGGATTATGAACCCAAAAATACTTTTTGATGCAATAATAAAACCGTTGAAACAACATATCAAAACTGGAATGAAACTTCGTCTAAATTTATAGCTTAAAATATAAAACGAGAAAAAAATCAAATTTAGAACTGACGCGCTATTTCCTCCTTGGAACATTCCTTTTGAAGTCCCTTCAAACCTATAAGATTCAAGACCAAATCCAAAAAGATAACCGATAATTATTGATGATGAAAAAATAATAAAATTGTAAAAAATAAATTTTTCTTTTAGGTCAAATAATTCAAAAGATCTATTTTTCACATAAACAAAAAAGAATATTAAAAATTGCAATCTAAGTAAATAGGGAAAATTTTCGGATAGAAATCTGTTACTTAGACCTAGTTTGAAGTTTATTAACATATTTATAATAAAATAAATAAAAAGGATAATAGCGCAAAATTCATCAAAATATATTTCCCCCTTTTTTAATCGATTTATATAATAAATGATGAAAAGTACTAGAATTGGACCTCTTATCCAAAATCCAATATTAAAAAGTGGGTTTGTTATTCCTAAATATATTCTAGTAAAACCGCTAATTGCATCAATTAGTAGGAACCAAAAGAGATAATATTTAATAATGTTTGATATTTTGATCAAAATAATTAAGCCTCTATTGTATTTATATATTTATTAAACATGATTAGCCCCATTGTTATTTGATATCCTATTCCAAAAGCTGTACCAACCAAATATCCATAAGCAATTCCGCTTAATTGGTATGAAGGGGTTAATAGCATCCAAGTTCCCACTGATGTGATAAGTATTATAACTCCTCCGATGTTTGGATAAATCACGTATTTAGTTGATGATAAAAAAGTAACAATTGGTACAGAAACTATTCTTATAAAGAGAGCTGGGGTCATAATTCTCAAAATTTGGCTACCTTCTACAAAAGAATTTCCAAAAAGTGATAATATTTCATATGAAAAAATATAAAGAGGGAGAAGAGCAATTGTTCCAATGATCGTGAGAAAAAACAAAGAAACGAATAAAGTATTTTTTAATTGTTTGACGTTTCCAGAGCCAAAAAGGTTCGAAAACTCGGGTAATAAAACCTGGCTAAATAACCGAGGAATAAACATCAAAATACTTATTATTGCTAATACTGATGAATAGATACCTGCTTGTGAATTTGATAAATAAAATCCAATAAATAGCATAGATAAATAACTTGTTCCAGCACTTGATGCATTGCCTATCATAGTTATAAAACCATACTTTATGTAATTATTATATACATTTGCATAATTAAAACTTTTTACTGATCTTAATTGACTTGTTATAATCTTATAGTTAAAAAAAAGGATAACTAGTCCGATCAAAGAAAAGATTAAATAACCAAATGTAAAAGAAAATAAAATTTGGTCAGATACTCCTAATTGGCAGATAGTAAAAATTGAGATTAAAATAATTATATCAGAAACAATTTCAATAGCAGTGTAATTTGCAATTAGGTTTATTCCGTAATATACTTTTCTAATAACAATATAATAAGTTCTACCAAAAATATATAATATCATAGGGATTAACATATGCTCACTCAATGAAAATTTGAGTGATATTGTTTCCCAAAATAAAAAGATTAAAAGAATAAGGATGATATTAACTATCAGTGGGCCTAAAAGAGAAATAAGAACAACCAAATTGAATGGCTCAAGCTCTTTACGACCGCGATACTCAGAAAGAAATTTATTACTTGTAGTTCCAAAAAAATTTGTCACAAAAAGAGTAATTAGTAAGCAGAAACTGAGTGATACATTTATTTCACCCAATAAATCTTTACCAAAATACCTTGCTACAATAATGTTAAAAATAAATGGTACAGTGCCTACAAAAAATAGAGCTATGCCTGTATAAATTGAATTGCCTAGAAGCCGACTTTGGATCAATGGATTTTTTTTATGAGTCTATTTTTGTTTCCTTAGCAATGACGAAAAGTATAGATAAGGACAAACCAATTAAAAAAGATATAGTGACTATTATTGTTCTTCTTGGCTTTGCTTTCTTTACAGCAGGTTCGGCATTGTCAAGCATATTTACGAGTAAATTATCTTTCGCTTCTTCAATTTTCGCAATTTCAAACTGTTGTCTAAGAGTTATGTAGACGGCTCTATTTTCTTCAATTCCATATTCTAGGCGACTACGAATCATTTGTAGCTCTGGAGTATCTAATTGAGCGGGATGTTTTTTCCTGAATGCTGTTAGCTTTTCTTCAGACTTTTCTAGTTGAAACTTAGCCTCAGTTTTCTGATTCTCCACGAATCTTCTATTCCGAGTTGCTTCTCTTTTTTGTTCTAATGAAATAAAATCTTTTACAAATTCTGCTATATAATTAGCTATAGAAGCAGCAAGAGAAGGATCTTGCATTAGTACAGAAACGGTTATTAATCCAGAAATTTCTTCTTTAACAGCTATTAATTCATTTAACTCTAGAATTCCATCATGTGTTAGTTCATCAATAGGATTAGAGGGAAAGTCGTTTGATTTGAAAAATTGAGAAATATATTTCCGCGGTGAGAAGAGTTTTGGTTTATCTAATTCCCAATATTTAATTAAATTCGATCCATCGGGAAATTTTTTAGTTTTCCATTTTTTTAGCACTATATCTTTTTTTAGCCTTCTGCTATCGATAATGTCAGGAATATTATATGTTGGTGCAGCACCTAGACCACCAAGTCCAAAAGATTTTGCAAGCCCTTGAAAATCGCCTAAAATATTGCCACCAGAGTTGCTGATATCCCCAGCGGGGTACATTGAAATTGTAGATTCAAAATATATTGTGGCTAAGAGTGAGTAAATAAGACCAGTAAATGTTAATAAAGAGGTTATGCTAGCTACAATTTTATTATTTGATTTTATCGCATTCCATATTGCATGAAGATTAATTTCATCTTTGGAATTTACCAATTGAGTTTTTCTTTTTTCCTCTACTTTGGGTTTTTCGCCTGAAAGAATCAGTTCTCTTTTTTTTAGCTCTGCAATTCGATTTCTTAGTGTTTTTTCTGATAAACCATATGATTTAGCAATATTTTTACGTTTATGAGCATTGTTTACCACCTCTGGGTGAGATTTTACAATGTCTAATATCTTCTTTTCGTGTGGTGTTAATTTCATATCATTAGTTTTGTAAAACTCGATCGAAATAGTACAATAAAACCGCAACTGAGCTTGCAGTTGAGAGAGCATCTTTAAGGGCAAGCCATCTATTATACTCCATTTTTTCAGCTATAAAAATTGTATCTCCTGTATCAATCTTTGAATTGTTTTTTAAACGAAGTCTTTGACCTGTACCAGCTTTAATCACATATTTATTTCTAGTTGCATTTGATGTAATTCCTCCAGCAAGTTTTATGTAATCGTTAAAAGATTGGGAATATGTAAAAGGATATCTTCCGGGTCGATGAATTGCTCCTAAAATTTCGACATACTCAAAATTTTCAGGTACGTAGAGTATATCATTTTTAGCTAGAAGAAAATCTTTAACATATTGGGCTTGTAGGTAGGAATTAGTTTCTAAAGCTCCTTTCTGAGTCATCATTCTTGCTTTGATATATGCCCTCTCCGAAGATGCTCGATTTTCTTCAGGAATCAAAAGTATTCTCTCTAATTCTCGATCAGGGATGTCATATATACTTCGATTATTGATAGTGATTTTTGAAGAATCTGAACGTTCTGTATATCCGCCAGCCTTACTTAAAATATCTCCTATTGTTGTTCGACCTGGTTCTATTGTATAAACTCCTGGATAAGTAATTTCGCCTGATATATGTACAACTTCCTGGCGTTTATATTGCTTTGAGTATTTTACCATAATATGGTCTTCAGGACTGAGTATAATTTTTTCCGATTCTTCATTATTAACAGGAAATGAAAATTTAGTAATTGGACTATTATATCTTGTAATTTCAATTTCATCAGTATTTGCATCAGGTCTTAAGCCACCAGCAACTAGCATAAGCTTGTTTAATGATTCTCCAGAAACAAATTCATATTTTCCAGGCATTTTGATTCCACCATAAATACCAATTTCATGCGACCTCAAAGGTATTTCTAAAATATCCCCTTGTTGTAAATATGGGTTTAACTCATCTCTGCCAGTAACACCATATAAGGCTAGATCAATTCTAATTTTTTGGTTATTTCGATGTAATATTAAATTCCTATTTGAAACAATACGATATTTTTCATCTTCTTCTTTTGGTTTTTTTATTTTTCTTTCATATAAATCTGAAATTTGAGATTTTTGATTAAGCGTCATATTGAAATTTGGATCAATTTGTTTTTCACTGTCCTCTTTTTCAGCCTCAAGTTTTTTAATTTCATTTTCTATATTCAAAATAATTTGGTATAAATCAGATATTCGAGTTATACCTGTAACATCATATAACCCAGGCTGTTTTATTTGCCCGATTACTCTTACTTTAAACTCTCTTATTCCTTCAAGTGTTATGTAAATTTTTGCTTTCCTATTCCATTTTTTAACCATCTTTTTCATTGATTCAATAGCCTCATTGAGGGATAAACCATAAATATCCAAAATACCTACTGCAGGAATAAGAACATCTCCTGTTGGTGAAACAATCAATGAGTAATTAAAAACCTCATTGCTTGATACAATATTGACTTTTATTTGATCGCCTGGACCCATCATATAAAGTTTCGGATCAATTGGAAGATCAAGTATAAAATTAGTTTGTTTTTGAATGTCTTTTGTATTTTTTGTTTCGGTGATACCAAACTTTGCTGAGCCAAGTGTTTTTAGAGCGTTAATGTCAATGCTCTGTGCGTTAGTAAAGGCGTAGATCGCCCAATAAATAATTAATTTATTTTTCATGAATATTTCAGTGCTCCTAAACGAATAAAGACTTCACCTCTATCAAAAGTAATTTAAAATTAAGTTTAATTAATAGTTTAACTTTGAGCACATTTCTTTCGATAGATTTCCTTCAATTGTTGTCAAAGTTTATTTTATTCTGGTATTAAATACAATAACTTTGAGCCCGGGCATACGCCCTTTTAGTTTTTAATTGAAATAGTGATTTTTCATATCGCAAAAAAAGTAAACTAGTTATATGATTTCAATAAAAAAATTTAGAGACGATTCTCAAAAAATAAAGAAAGCCATTTTTAATAGAGGCTCGAAAGTTGATATTTCAAAAGTTGTTTCATTGGATGAAAATGTTAGAGGGCTTAAGCATAAAACAAACATGATAAGGTCTCAGATTAATGAATTATCTGAAAAAATTGGTAACGCAAAAAAAAATAAATTAGATGCCAATAATGAGATAAATAAATCTAGAAAACTAGGGAAAAAACTTAAAATAATAGATCTTGAGCTAAAGAGAGCTCAAAATTTGTTATTAGATATTCTTTATAACATTCCTAACATAGCTCACTACTCAGTCCCCATTGGAAAAGATGAAAGTGACAATCAGATAGTAAGGTATTGGGGCAAAAAACCAGAGTTTCAATTTGAAGTTAAAGACCATACAGTTCTTGGTAAAAATCTGAAATTATTTGATTTTAAATCCGGTGCCAAGCTATCAGGAACAGGGTTTCCAGTATATACTGATCGAGGTGCGTTACTAGAAAGAAATTTAATTAATTCAATGATAAACCATCATGTCACTAAGTTTGGTTTTAAAGAAATAAGTCCTCCTGTTTTGATGAATAAGAAATCAATGATTACAACTGGCCAGTTGCCTAAATTTGAGGATGACATGTATCATACAGAGTCCGATAACTTATATTTAGCACCAACAGCAGAAGTTCCACTAACTAACATTCATAGGGATGAAATTTTAGATAAGAAACAATTGCCAATAAACTATGTTGCATATACGCCATGTTTCAGAAGAGAAGCAGGCTCATATGGTAAAGAAACGCATGGTCTGCTTCGATTGCATCAATTTAATAAAGTAGAATTGGTAAAATTTACGTTACCAGAATATTCTTATAGTGAGCTTGAAGTTCTCACAAAACAGGCCGAGACCATACTTCAGACTCTTGGTTTGCATTATAGGGTTATTGAGTTGTGTACTGGAGATCTAAGTTTTTCTGCTGCAAAATGTTATGATATTGAAGTCTGGGCACCTGGAGAAGAGAAATGGCTTGAGGTATCTTCTTGCAGCAACTTTGAATCATTTCAATCAAGAAGAGGTAATATCCGTTTTCGGGATAAAATAGAAAATAATGTTGATTTTTTACATACCTTGAATGGTTCTGGATTGGCTACTCCGCGTCTTATGGTGGCATTGCTTGAGACCTATCAAACTGGTACAGGAAATATTGAATTTCCGCCAGATGTTTCAGAATTTCTTCAATTTCAGGAAAAAATATAATTGTTATTAGCTTTTTGGCTTTTAACTCATACAGTCATATATACGATAATCTTCGGTATATCTGGTGCTGTTGCCTCATTATTTGAGTCAGAGAAGGGAAGAGTATTTGGTTACTGTGCTAGAATTTGGGGTAAGCTGATTGTATTTTTCTCCTTTATGCCAATTAAAATTGATGGACTTGACAATCTTAATAAAGAAAGTAATTATATTTTTTGCGCTAATCATGGTTCAATGTTTGATATACCAATTTTGTTTCATTCTTTACCATATTGGCTTGTTCCAATTGCTAAAATTGAGATAAAAAAAATACCTGTATTAGGCTTCGTTATGAATGCTGGAGGCCATATTTTTGTTGATAGAAGCAACCATGAAAAAGCTATAAAATCGATGAGAATAGCGAAAGATGAGTTATTGAAAGGTGAAAAATCATTAATGTTATTTCCTGAAGGAAGCAGATCAAAGAATGAAAAAATAAAACAATTTAAAAGAGGGGGGTTGATTATTGCTGTAGAATCAGGTATCCCTGTGGTTCCTATTGCAATTATCAATTCTCATAAGATACATAAAAAAGGAACCTTGACTGTCAAAAGAGTTAATATTCATGTTAAAATTGGTGAACCCGTAAAAGTTAACAACTTAAAATCTGAGAATAAAAAAATGTTCCCACAATATTTAAGAAATAAAATAATCGAATTATATGATAATTGAGCTCGAGGAATTAGAAAAAAATATCAGCTTTTGGAAATCAAAAGGAGAAAAAATTATTTTCACCAATGGCTGTTTTGATTTACTCCACAAAGGACACTT
>MDSZ01098497.1_pt1 | contig 25838 bp, 23 predicted proteins | sample 811201 | NCBI WGS metagenome assembly MDSZ01 (sample SAMN05326647, study PRJNA326480) | marine metagenome | isolation source: seawater | place: Indian Ocean: North | collected 2010 | reverse complement strand
TTTAAAATATCTAGGAACGAAAACTTTTGGACTTTGTAAACAACGAATAAACCAGCCTAAATAAAACCGATCTGCCCATTGTGGTATTTTTGCTTGTTCACCAGAAAGAAAAGCCAAAGCAGCTCCGGTGCAAATAATTAAAGGATTGTAATTCAATCTTTGCTTTAAAAATAAACCTAGAGATTCCTGAATTCCACCTCCAATTTGAATAAAAATGACATTAGGTTTTAACTTTTCTATCTTACCCAGGAGCATCTCATCATTTATTTTTTTTACTCTTTCATAAGTTGGGGCGATGTAAGTTTGGTAATCCAAGATTTTGACTCCGTAAGTTTCATTAATCCAAGTGCGATGAGATATATCCTGTATTTGATCTGGCATAATCCAAAAAGAAGAATCAAACGATTCAAAATGATCAAGAAATGATTTCAGAAAAGCATAACCTGAAATCCTCTTAATTTTATTTTTGCTAAAAAAGTTTACCCAAAGGCACATAAATCCACTGTCTGGTATTACTAAATCTGCATTTCTTAGAGCTTCGTAATAGTAAGGGTTTTTGAGATCACAGGCGAGCCCAGGACCAGACGGTGCAACAATTAAACCACCTTTTCGGGCAAATTTTATTGAATCAACCAATTTACCGCAAAAGAAGTCTATTCCCAATATTTTCAAAAGACTCAATTTAAACTCAAAAACTGAATTTAAAAATATGCAGCTCAGTATGCACTCTTGGGCGGAAATAAAACTTGAAAAATTGTCCTAAAGACGATTTCACAATCCAACCAAATCGTCCAATTGCCAACATAGTTAAAGTCTAATTCAATTCTTCGCTTAACTAATTCAGGGTCTGTAAATTCTCCTCTCAGTCCTCTGCATTGAGCTGGACCAGTGACCCCAGGCTTTACAAACTGCCTGATTTTGTAAGATTTGTAATCTTTGTTAAATAAAAAATCGTGCTTGGCTAGATATGGTCTAGGTCCAACTAAACTCATATCGCCCCTCAATACATTGAAAAATTGTGGAATTTCATCAATGCTAAATCTTCTCATGAATGCACCAAATCGAAAAATTCTTTCGTCACCTAGCTTAGCTTGTTCAGCTTCATCCCTGATTCCTTCGACATCGTGAACCATGGAACGGAATTTATAAATTGTAAATGGCAGTCCACCCAAGCCCACTCTCTCCTGCGTGAAAAATAAAGGGCCAGGTGATTGAAAAATTTGAAAAATCTTTATAACAAACATGAATAGCGGAAGTAAAACAATGAGCGTTGGCACACAAATAATGAGGTCGAAAATTCGTTTTATCATTTTGTTAAAAGGGCTCTCTAGCGGTTCATTTTGCAAAGAAAAGAATTGTCTTCCTGATTCTTCGACAAAAACTAATCTTGACTCGAAAAATCCACACAAATTATTGTAAACAAGAATTCTACATCCGAACTTTGCACCCATATCGGAAACCGTGCTTATCCAATTTTCCATTGTATTGTTAGGGAGTAATATAATTTGGTGAATTTTATTCTTCTCAAGATATCCACCCAAGACTTCGACATTTCCGAGCCAAACCAATTCTGTTGAGGTAGGTTTACAAGAATCTGTGGTAAAAGTCCCTTCAAAGCTGTAGCCCTTTTGCACATATCTCTTTACCCAACTGTTCAATTGATCAATTGACTGTGAATCACCGATAATTAAACTTTTACGATCTAATAATTCAAAGCCAATTACTCGCTTAAAAATACCTGGTAAAGCAAAGTTCAAAAAAGCAAGCATTGGCCAACTAGTCGAAATGTAAAAAATTAAAAATTTTCTACTGGTTTCGTTGTCCTTTGTTGCAAAATAAGAGGCAAAAACAAAGAATGCAATAAGAGCTATTTGAAAATTTGCTTTTAATAGAGATTCTCTTATTCGCCCCCATCCATTTTTGATAAAAAATAAGCCATATTGTTGAAGTGACCCAAAAGTTGCTACAGCTAACCCAGAAATCGCAACGAGTGCATAATTCCAAGGAAGGTTAATTAGCGAGAAATTTAATCTTTCCCAAATATCCAAAGATACCCAAAACCACAAAAAGATAGAACACAACAAGATGATTTTGTGTAATGTAGCATAACCCCTATCTCTGTGATTAAACATAATCATAAATAATACTTTAGCTTTGTAGTTGTATCAAGATTGTAATGATCACTTGTAAAATGCGAAATTGGTAAGTTGATTAAAATTGGCTCTTGCAAATTTCATTATTTTTTGAAATGAATGAAAATCTAAGTTTTGCCCCCTTTAAATACAGATTCTTTTGTTAAAGACTCTCCCGATCGATTACTTGAATTAGAGTCGATTGATTTTTTTGTTCGACTGATGGGAATTCTTGGTTTGCCCAGATCAGTAGGGGAAATTTATGGGTTGCTCTATTTTTCAGAAATTTCTTTAACTATGGATGTTATAGCTTCAAGACTTGAAATTAGTATTGGTTCGGCAAGTCAAGGTTTAAGAACCCTCAAGTCACTCAAAGCAATTCGATCTACATATGTTCCTGGTGATAGAAGAGACCACTACTCCGCGGAAACTGAATTTAAGAGGTTATTCTCGTCTTTTATCAAAGACGAAATCATGCCCCATCTCGAAAGTGCAAAAGATAGAATTCACAGGATGGAGAAAATACTTCAGCAAAATAAAAACAACAAAGACTTTCACCAAATAAGACTCGAAAAGCTAAAAAAACTTACCAAAACAGGAAGTAGACTTCTTCCTGCTCTTACTGGACTGCTGAAATTTTAATGCAAAAAGAAGAGCTAAAAGACTGGTCAGTAGGATGGTATTGTCTAAGAGCAAAGCCGAGAATGGAAGTGCTTGCAGCTCAAACATTAAAAACATTGCCTGACATTGAAGTTTTCCTTCCCCGAACTATCAGACCAAGAAAAGATGGTTCATCTCCAGCACGGCCTCTTTTTCCAGGATATTTTTTTGCAAGGTTCGATCCTGTTATCCATCATCGAAATGTTCATTTTGCAAGAGGAGTTTCGTATGTCGTTAGAAGGGATGAAATTCCTGTACATGTTCCATCTCAGGTTATGATGGAACTTAAGCTAATCTCACCCAATGGAATTTTAGAAATTCCTGATAAACCACATTGTATTGGGGATAAAGTTAAAGCTATTGCCGGATTATTTAAAGGAGATGAAGGGATTGTCACTCAACTCATTCCAGCAAAAGAGAGAGTTAAAGTGCTTTTTGAAATTTTAGGCCGTCCGACCGAAGTGGAAATCAATGAACAATCCCTTGATTTTCCAAGTTCTCATCCAATTGGTACAGACACTGATTGAACTTACTTTTGAATTTGATAATAATTGGCTTTGTGACACAGCAAACGGCCAAGGGCGGTAGCTTGTAAAATGAATATTTTTAATGTTTAATTTAAATTTAAGATATTTGCTTTCCGTTTGTGCACTTTTTTTCGTTTGCATCTTATTTTTTCTATCTGAGTTTCTTATTCCACATCTTAAAAAATGGAAATCAAACAAATTGCTTAATTTGTCAAAAGTATATCATGATGAATCAATAAGTACAGAATCTGACCTGCTAGCCGAAGGAGTAAGAAAAGCTAGAATCGCTAGCCTCTTGGACCCCAATAATGACTCTACAAGAGAAAACTTTTTATCTTTATTATTCCGTTTCAAACCATCGCAAGCACTTCAAAAATGGTCCCAAATTGCTAATTCGAATAAAGCAAACGATGAGGAAAGAGCAATTCTTCTTAAAAGAAGCATTAGTACTCTAAAAAATGATTTATTGATGACAACCGAAAGAAAAATTGCTGGAGAAATAGCCATTGAACAATTAAACGAACTATTAAAAAATAACACCTGGTTGGATTCTCCCGACAACTCACTCATTGCATCAGAACTATTTGCCGAAACAGGAGATACCAACAGAGCTTACAAATTAACTGAAAATTCTATTGAGAATCATCCGGCTCATGCAGAAAGTTTGTTTCTTTTTTCCAGACTCACGGTACATCTAAACCGTAAGGACAAGCTTCCCCTACTCGGCAGCAGACTAGCTAAACTGGCCACAAGAAAAGGTAAAACCGGCGTGGATGCTATTCGACACATGACCTTATTACATCTGTTGAATCCGCTTTCGGAAAGCAGTCTCAAAAAATGCCTTGAATTACTTCGTTCCAATACTAAATCTGAACCAATAGATTTCATGCGCATATATGCATTACAGTATGAATCAGCGGAAGAGATAAAAAAGAAGCAAATTATAGAATCTTGTGCGGACCAATTTGACCTTGAGCAAAACAAAGAATTGATGATTTTCGCACGCTGGCTTGGCAGACTTGGTGCTTTCGAACAAATGACTGAATACATTTCTGCAAATAGAGCCAAAGTCGAGGAAGAACTATTCAAACTTCGAATGAATGCGTTAGCTCAAATTAAAGATTTAGAGTCTATTCATTTTGAAGTAAACAACGCACCAATAATACCAGAGAGGTGGAGACTTGTTATAGAATCGAGAGCTTTCGCTATGGAAGGAAATTATAAAGAAGCAATCAGAGTACTAAACAGGCTTCTGCCTGTCCTCGGGAATGACCCAAGACTAGTCCGTAGTGTATGCGAATATCTTGAAAAATCGAATGATGTAAAGAGTCTTACCCATGTACTTTCAAAATTGGCTTTACAACCAATTCATGAAAGTTTTGCTTTAAAAAAATTAATGCAATTTCAGAGCAAATCTGCGTCACTTGAAGAATTACTTGGATGGATGTCAAAACTTTCAAAGCTACACGGCAAAGATCCTTTTTTTAGTCAAAGTTACTTGTATTTTGAATTACTTGACCCATTTCTAGCCACCCCATCAAGGAAATTAAGTTCATTACTTGAAGAAGCAAAGACAAATTTACTCTCTGAACCATCCGCTCAAAACAGAATTTCCCTTGCTCTTGCCGAGTTAAGAAATGAATCCCCAGATAAAGCTTTGGTTGCACTCGGAAACCTAAAAAATTGGAGAAATTGGCAACAAACTCGTCCTGCGTGGTCTTTTATAGCCTCAATGGTCTTCCATTTAAATCATGATTCCGAAAAATCAATAATCATTAGGAAATCGATTGATTTTGAAAATATTGATCGAGCTGAAAAGGAAAGTCTTGTCAGCTTATTTCCAAATAAATTTCCAACTTCCGAATAATAAAGACATTTAATTTGTTAAATAAATTACAGACTGGATTGGGCCTTACTAGCATATGCATGATTTGGGCAATGTTAATAATTCAGCTCTCTGTTACTTGGCTAGTAAGCGAACAGTATTCACATGGTTTTCTAATTCCCATGTTGTCTTTTTATCTTCTGCTGAAAAGCCCTTCAAATAAAATAATCGAGGGCAAGACTTCTTTTTTACAGGGAAAAGCTTGGATCTTCCTTGGAATACCCCTGATGATTTCTTTAATTCCTATTTGGATCATCACTGGTGCAAACTCTGACTGGAGGCTTATTAATGTAGTTCTATTTGTAATAGTTTTTCTATTAACACTAATTCCATTTTATGATCATGGCGGATGGATTAATATCAAATATAAAATATTCCCGCTTCTATTCTTTGCTGTGGCAATTCCATGGCCTCTGGCTACAGATCTTCAATTAACTCAATGGTTTCAAATTAGAGTCTCTTCCATTATTGTGGATATCCTCCAACTCATGGAACATGAGGCAAGCCTTCAAGGCACAGTGATTGATGTAGGTGTTTTTGGTCAAATAGGAATTGATCAAGCATGCAGCGGAATTAATGGCCTCCAAGCTTCTTTTGTGGTTTCTCTTTTCTTTGGTGCTTATTACCGGTTTAAAATAGTAAACCGAATTATTCTTTTTATATCTGGAGGTATTATTGCAATCATACTAAATTTATTGAGAGCCTTCTCACTATCATTTATAAAAGTTAAAGGTAAAGGTCACCTTCTGGAACAAACCCTATTTTCAATTGGAACATGGGACTTTCCTTCACTTCATGATTTGGTAGGTTGGATTGAAACCTCAATTATTTTTGTTTTGATTTTTTTACTAGCACGCTCCGCTAGAGGAGGACTATTTCTAAAAATTCTCGGTAACGAACCAAACAACTGGAAAAACTTATCAACATTTCCATCCATAATTAACAGCATAATGCTGATACTTTTCACAAGTATTTCTTTTGGGCTCTCCGAATATCATTTTCGAAGTCAAGAGAAAGAGTTCTTAAACATGCCAAAGTTGAAATTAAACTTGAATAATGGATTGATATTTAAGGAGAAAATTCAAATTTCAAATCAGATCGCCGCACAACTACACTTTGAAAGTGCCCATTCTTATCAATGGCAAAAGGAAACTTCCTCTCGCTTCAACCCATACACTCAAAAAAGAAGTATCAACCCAACGAAAGAATACTGGCAAGCGTTCGAAGCAAACTGGGATTCAGGGGGTGCATGCACTGCTGTGCTGTCAACCCACTCACCGGAATCTTGCCTACCTTTAACTGGACTTACTCAGATTAATCCACCTATCGGACAAAAGCCTATTCTTATACCTATCAAGATAGAAAATCGAGAAGTTCTTTTCGAAGCATATGAATTCTCTCGGAACTATCGCAAACTATTTGTTTTCAGATGCTTTTGGCCACACAAACTTGCTCCGGGACAAACCAATCTCTTTCCCCGCGGCGGATACAACTTTGAAGGCCGAATAAGATCCGCCTTACGTGGTCAACGTAATGTTGGAGGCACCATGCTAGCACTTGCTCTCGCCAATGTAGATTCTTTGGATTCTGCTATTGTTAAACTTCAATCTCTTTCAAATCAAAGATTGAGCTTATCCGATTAGATCTTAAAAAAAGTTTAATCGACAGGTTTCACTTTTGATTTACTAACTCCCTATGAACAATCTCTCGTTAATTGCTTATTGGATGTTATAATTGCAATAACTAGAAATTTCATTTTCTAATTACAACTCTTCGAAAATAATACCTTATTAATAATAAAATCTACCTAAACCTTGGATGTGGTTCTCAAATAAACCCAGAATGGATAAATCTTGATGTTAATCCTTACATCGAAGGAGTTAAAACCTGGAAAGCATCTGATGGAATTCCTGCAGAGGATAATTCAATTGATGTTATTTACCATTCACACTTCTTAGAGCACCTCTCTTATGAAGATGGTAAAAAACTTACTGAAGATTGTTTTCGTAGTCTTAAAAAAGGTGGTATTTTAAGGGTAGCAATTCCTGATTTAGAAGAAATTTGCAAAGAATATCTATCATCTTTGAAAAGGATCGATAATAAAGAGTTAAATTCAAGTCTAGATGCAGAATGGATGCGTTTAGAGTTAATTGATCAAATGACAAGAACTTATTCTGGTGGAAAAATGCTAGATTTTCTTAAATCCAATCCGAAAAACGAAGATTTTGTAATCTCAAGGTGTGGTGAACAGGTAAAATCCATTATTGAGGCTAATTCGAAAAAGAAGGAATTTATAATGCCCGAAAAAAAAATCCCTCTCCATCTCAAATTTAAGCTGCAAATTAAAAAACTTCTTAAATCCTCTTGGTTTAGAGACCAAATTATCAAACTAATATTACGAAAATCTGAATTAGATGCACTTCTAATTGGGCGTTTTCACCTCTGTGGAGAAAAGCATAAATATATGTACGATCGAATATCTTTAGCAAATTTTTTGAAAGAAATCGGATTTGTATGTATTACCAGACAAACTCATATAACCAGCCTAATATCAAACTGGAATAATTATTTACTTGATAACACTATATCAGGAAGTCCAAGAAAACCTGATTCACTTTACATGGAAGCAATCAAACCTAGCTAAAATCTTTAAAATCATGAATTGGAATAATAAAAAAGTACTCATTACAGGAGGAGCATCCTTCATTGGTTCTCATCTTTCAGAACAGTTGGTTAAGAAAGGAGCTTTGGTTCGGGTTGCAGAGAATTTCTCTAGTGGAGAAAGAAAACATCTGGATAATCTAGATTGTGAAATAATCGAGGGAAACCTCCTCGATTCTGACTTTTGCAAACGAGCTACCAAAGACATTGAAGTCCTCTTTCATCTAGCTGCAGATCATGGAGGGCGTGGCTACATTGACTCTCACCAAGTCGAATGCTCGACCAATATGATTCTGGATGGACAGGTCTTTAGGCATGCTCACCAAAATGGAGTAGAAAAGATCGTATTTGCTTCTTCTGGTTGTGTGTATCCGACCTCAGAACAGATGGATGTTACTAAAGAAGTCTTTCTCCATGAAAAAATGGTGAAGCCTCCTTATGAAGCAGATGATCTTTATGGATGGGCTAAATTAATGGCCGAATTAAGCCTCAAGGCATACCATCAGCAATTAGATCTAAAGACTGCTTCTTGTAGGTATTTTACTGTCTACGGCCCAAGATGTACGGAGAACCACGCAGTTATGGCAATGATCGCAAGGGGTTTCCTTAAGCTAGACCCCTTTGAGGTTTGGGGAAATGGTGAACAAATTCGCAACTGGACATATGTTGATGACATTGTATCAGGGACAATTGCAGTTGCAGAAAAAATACACGATGGAACTTCTATCAATTTGGGAACGATGGAGAGGATAAAAGTAAAAGAATGTGCAAAACAAGTTATTGATACATTAAATCCAGGTGCAACCATCAAACTTCTCACAAATAAACCAACAGGACCACTCAATCGAGTTGCCAGTAATGCTTTGGCTAAGGAACTTCTCGGTTGGTCTCCTCAAACTAGATTTTCTGACGGCCTGAAAAAAACTATCGATTGGTATGTTGCCACCAAAAGTAAAGATCAAGCAAACGCTGATTTGAAGACGAAACTAGTCGGTAGATAAATATATCATTTTGCAAAAACAAAGCATAACTGTTCTAAAACCATCCGCAGGCTGGACGGGGTTTGATTTTGCCGGGATCTGGCAGTACCGAGATTTGCTTTACTTACTTGTAAGGCGAGATTTTCTAGCTCAGTACAAACAAACTATTTTAGGCCCTGCTTGGTTTGTACTTCAACCTTTGTTTCTTACTGTCGTTTTTACGCTAATATTTGGAAAATTTGCTCAAATTCCAACCGAAGGACTCCCTCCCCTACTCTTTTATAACTCCGGTTTGATCATCTGGAGTTACTTCTCTCATTGCTTTACAGGAAATGCCTCCGTGTTCACTGCAAATGCTGGGATTTATCAAAAAGTATATTATCCGAGACTTATTAATCCACTAGCAAACTGCGTTTCCGGACTATTAGGCTTTTCCGTACAAGCCCTTTTTTTTGTAGGTTATTTTTGCGTTTATAAAATTTTTATTCCAACAGCTTCACACTTTGAGATGACTTCGGCCATGTTGACTATTCCTTTGCTAATTCCTTTGGTTGCATCCCTCGGTCTCGGTATGGGCTTATGGATGTCTGTACTTACTGCCAAGTACCGCGACTTCAATCAAATCACTGGATTCCTTGCACAGGCACTGATGTACGCAACGCCAATCATATACCCTCTATCGGAAGTTCCAGAACAGTATAGATTCTGGGCATCACTCAACCCTATGGCCTCAGTTGTTGAATCCTTCCGCTTTGCACTCCTTGGAAAAGGCTCCTTTTCATTTCATCTATTGTGTTACTCAACAATAGTTGCTGTGTTACTTCTGCTTTCGGGAATATACTTTTTTAAAAGAACCGAGAGGCGAGTGGTCGATTACTTGTAAATTATGAAAGAATCTCTTGTTATCCAAGCAAACAACCTTTCCAAAAAATATAGGTTGGGTACAATTGGGATGACTAGTCTGCGCGAAGACCTCAGCCGTTGGTGGACTAGGAGTAAAAATGGGATCCCAAAACATGGTTTCGACCAAGCAGGTATTGACCCCACCCGAATGATCAACGACCATGAATTCTGGGCCTTACACGATCTGAATTTTGAAATCACTCGGGGAGAAGTTGTTGGTCTGATTGGGGCAAATGGATCTGGAAAATCAACGCTTTTGAAAATTTTATCCAGAATTACTGAACCTTCTGAAGGCAAGGTAAAGGTCAAAGGCAAAGTAGCCTCATTACTTGAAGTCGGAACTGGCTTTCACCCCGAACTGACTGGGCGTGAGAATGTTTTTGTCAACGGGGCAATTCTTGGGATGACCAGACGAGAAGTGGACAAAAAATTTGATGAAATTGTTGATTTTGCCGGAGTTGCCGACTTCATTGATACTCCAATCAAAAGATATTCCTCTGGAATGACGGTACGCTTAGGCTTTGCTGTAGCGGCTCACCTAGAACCAGATATTCTGATTGTGGATGAAGTACTGGCAGTTGGCGACTTAAGATTCCAAAATCGTTGCATCAACCAAATGAAAAGCATAGCTGAATCTGGTAAAACCGTGCTTTTTGTAAGTCATCAAATGGCGACGGTCGAGAATTTATGTAAATCGGCTTTCCTACTCAACATGGGTCAAATCATATATTCAGGTAAAACATCCGATGTCATAAAGAAGTATCGCGAAGATATGGAGGAAAGTGCCAATTTACCAATTTCCCAAAGAATGATTCGGGAAGGAAGTGGTAAATGTAAATTGTCGGGGATTGAGTTTAGAAACGATCAGAATAAGGTTGTCGATTCTTTGATTTCTGGGAAATCGGCTACCATAAAACTGTTTTTTGATATCTACGAAGAAATAACTGCCCCCATGAGCCTTAGCCTTGGCATATCGAACTCCACTCATGTAAGGATTGCTCATTTATGTATGAAAACTTTTGGAAAATGGATTTTGCCTACATCACAAAAATCTTTCCAAGTAAACTTATCCCTTTCAAAACTTGAACTCAATCAGGGTAAATATTATGTCACCTCTTTTTTGGATGATGAAAGTGGGCAAATAATTGACTGGGTAACTGATGCCTTCGTGATCAACGTATTGCAGTCTGATTTCTACGGTACTGGAATGGTTCCTCCTACCAGCCAAAGTATTTTTTTAATGGATCATTCCTTTTCCTTTTGAATTCAGTAATATCTGGCCTTAAAAAATTCAAACACGACTTGGAATTTGTTCAGAGTAATTCTCAAGAATTTTCATTATGGCTCCACATCGAATTGTGGATTAAGGATTTTCTTTTTAAAAAAAGTCCACTTGATGCCGGTTTCCCTTGGATAAACTATTCCGTAATCCAATTCTTACATCACTATATCAATCCAAAAATGCAAATATTGGAATTTGGAGCTGGAGGGTCCAGTATTTTTTTTCTAAATCGAGGAGTCAATTTATTTTCAATTGAACATGAAGAGATATGGATTGATAAAGTTAAAAAAAGAGTTCCTTTGAGCGAATTTGCGCGATGGTCTCCTAATTTAGTTTTACCTAGAGAAAGAAACTTCTCTATTCCTAATGTCGATGATTATCTTGCTCCCCTGAAGAAGATTTCAGATGCGTCTATTGACATAGTATTCGTCGACGGAAGACATCGCGTCGCATCCATTATGCGATCAATGAATTTGCTAAAGGATGGCGGGATTATCATTTTGGATAATTCTGACAGAACTCATTATGAAGATGCTTTTAAACTTTTAGAAGATTGGCCATTACAAAACACCGCATGTATTACAAATGCTTCTGAGTTTGTCACTCCTGCTGCTATTTGGAAAAAACCTATTTCTTGAAAAAGAAAATAATCATTCGGCAAGAATATGGACAATTGGGGAACATACTTTTTCGCTTATCTAATGCATTGGCATACGCTGTTGAATATGATTACAAAATTGAAGATTACACCCTCGCGTTTTGCAATTATCATGATGGCAGTTCAAACATTAGATTTTTTGAAAATTACTTTCCATTCCATTTTTTTGAGTATCCCCGTCCAAAGTCGCGATTGATTAATAGAATAAAATGGAAATTTCGAGATAAGACTTATCGGAAGGTAAAGATTTTAGAAAACTTCGAACCTAGCTTTGATCTAAATGATTTACCGCCTAAATCCAATTACGAACTTAAGGGATTTCATTTCACTGCAAAAAACTTGGTCAGGAAACATCGTGAAAAAATCTGCCAAATTCTAGGCTTTCGGAGTTCCCTTAAAGCTCCAATAAGTTCCTTAATTAACAAAGCCAAATCAAAATATGATGTTCTTTTAGGAGTTCATATCCGTGAAAATGATTTCAAAGATTTTTACAATGGAAAATATTTTGTGCCTGTTAAACATTATCTCAAATTAATCGATCAATTCAAAAAACTAAAATCTGAAGAATCGCTTGGAGTTCTAATCTGTTCTGACAGTACGAAAATATTAAGAGAGGTTAAAGAGCAACATCCTGATTTCATCTTCCCCAATGGCTCTGTTGCACAAGACATGTATGCTTTATCTCAATGTAACTATTTAATCGGTCCGCAAGCCACTACTTTCAGTACTTGGTCAACTTATCTCGGAAATATTCCACTTCTTCAAGTCACCAAAGATTCAAAGTTTGAATCTTTGAATCTTTTCAAGGTGGTTTCACGATTAGAACCCTTTAACCCCAGCCCTTCGTAAATTGAATAAATATTCCCCAAGCAGACTCAAAAAAATTTCAGTTTTACTTTGTTCCTTGACGCTTTCATTGGGTATTGCTGAGGTTTGTATGAGGTTCTTTTATGACGCTCACTTTGTCGTCTCAGGTTGGAACGGACAATATCTTGGAGTTGATGAAATAAATCATCATGGTTCCAGGGGTAGAAAAATATCCTTTGAACAAACAAAAAAACCTAAGGTTTTATTACTTGGAGACTCACAAGTGGTTGCAAGTGCTTCAAAATTAGAGGAAATGCCTGAATCTCAATTGGAAAGGATCCTTGAAAACAGAATTTCATGCACTTCCCTCGCGGCAGGAGGCTGGGGGCAAGATCAACAACTTCTTAACTTAAAACGTTTCTTCCATACTCAAAAAGCGGATCTTGTAGCCCTATGGTTCACTCCTATGAATGACATTGCAAACAATTTGTTCCCGACTCATTTCCCAGAAAATGGTTGGGCGAAGCCGACTTTTTGGCTTGAAGAAGACTTTCTTACCGGCCCCAACGAGAGACAAAACTCCCTCATATATGCGACGCCGAGAATTAGGATATTAGAACCTTTCAAACTTTTGTATGATCGGCCCTTTATTTTTGATCGCGATCAAGAATGGGAAAGAAAAATACTCCCAGAAAACGATCAATCTATCACCCATAATCCGCCAGAAACCGAGATCAATTCCTTCATCGATCGGTTAGATATCAATTCCTCGGACCACTGGTTTTATAAATATGAAAATTTTGAAAATGGGAAAAACAGTTTTTCTCTTTGGATAGACAAAGTTAGCCCAAGGATGGAATATGGATTAAAACTCACAAATAAACTTCTTCATGAAATCAATGAAGTATGCAATGCAAACAACTCAAAGTTATTGATTTTTTGGACGGAATTTCAACCCGGATTTAATGAATTCCCCAGTAGGCAGTTCAAACAACCCTTCGAATACTTTCGAGTTAAAGAAAAAATCTACCGCTTTTCCCATGATGCATATTCAGCAAACATGAAGAAAATCATGGAGGGACTTTCAGTTTTTCCAATTTCAATCAAAATGGAAAAATGGTGGCGAAACAATCAAGATTCACACTTGAACACTATTGCAAACAATCAAGTTATGGCTGAATTAGCACCGATTATAACATCGATGCTTTAATTTAAAATTTTGAGAATAGCATTCCTTACATCGATTTATCCAAAGCACGCTGAGGAAATTTACAAACAAAACCCCAAACTTTCTAAACAAACTTCTGATGAACAAATGGAATTCATCAGATGGCATGCACTTTCTTCCTATGTGAGATGGTTTGAATTGCTTGAAAAATTAGGATTCAAAACATGTCAATTCAATCGAAATGTGCCTGAGATATCGTATGCTTGGGCAAGAGAGAATCATTTTAATCCGTCTTCAAATGATCCAGTTTTAGAAATAGGAAAAGAGAAAATTCGTAGATTTCAACCTAATATAATATTTTGCTTTGCACCTACACTATATGTGGGAAATCGTTTTCTTGATGAGGTTTCAGGTGAGATAAAACCCAAAGTGAAACTAATCGCGTGGTACGGAGCGAATGTCGGGGATGAGAATATGTTCAATCGATTCGACCTAACTTTATCAAACTCAAAACATTTAGTTAATCGTCTCAGGAAAAAAGGGATTTCTGCAGAATGGCTACAACATTCATTCGATCCAATTATTTTAGAAAAAATTTCTTTACCCAATACAAGAAAAAACAAAATGGCATTTTTTGGAAATCTTGATTTAGCGACCCCTGACTTTAAATCACGTACAGAACTACTAGAGGAGCTTACATCAAAAAATCGATATTTCGATATTTTTGGAGATAGTTACACTCCCAAGGTTAAAGAAAGATTTAAGCATAGAACAATTAGATATAGGCATTCTATTGCTTCGAAAGTTTCAAAATACTGGAAGAATTCCAAAATTATAAATTGGTCTAATGCAAATAATTTACCTAAAAGTCCTTGGTTATTGCCTACAGAATTCGCAAAAAAAATCAACAAACCAAAGTTTGGCAATGAAATGCTCCAAGAATTGTGTAAATATCAAATCGGTTTCAATTATCATAACCAATTTACTGGAAATTATGCATGTAATATGCGTCTTTTCGAAAATACAGGTTTAGGTTGCGCACTCCTTACTGATAACAAAATGGACATAAATGAATACTTTGAAAATGAGAAAGAAGTACTAACTTATAATAATAAAAATGATGCAATCGAGAAAATGAATTTCCTTCTTAACAACCCAGATTATTCAAAAAGGTTAGGCAAAAAAGCTCAGGTCAAATGCCTGAGTTCTCACAATACAAATAAAATTTTAAAAATCCTAAAAGATTATTTGATAAAGACAATTTAATTATGATAGCACCTCTTCAATTCAATAAACTACCAAAATGGAAAATTTTTATACTTCTGTATATATTCAATTTATCCAAAAATTTAATGGAATCTAAATTTTCATCATTTTCGTTCATCTTATTTCGTGTATGCTTTTGGATCGCTCCTCATTGGGATGATTTATGGTTAAATTATTTAAAATTACTTTACAAGAAGTCAAAATTCAGAAAAGCTGCACTGCTGTATAAAAAGTCGATATACTTAAGCCCAACTTTTTCCACTGTTCACAAACTTGGTGAATTTATATCTAAAAGAGGAAACTTAAATGATAGTTTCCACCGCGAATTCATAAATCTTATCAAAGATAATGAACTGAGAACTATGGTATTCTCCTTATGCAAATCAAAAGAATTATATCATCCATCAAAGTTTTGGCTATATCATCTTGTTTTTAATATTATACAAATTGAACTGAACGGAATTGAAAATTTCAAGAGGTCAGTAAACAAAAACTATTTTGGATGGTCTCATCACGAGGATATTATTTCCCAAATTGAAACGATACTTAGCAATTTTACTGTAAATGAAAGTGAAATTTTTAACAATATTGACAAAAAGGTTTTAAGCACTAATCAAATGAAGGAAGATCTGACAGATGATGGATGGAGAGACTATGTCAGGTTGGTAATCCTTCTCTATAAATTTTCGTCATCTAAGGATGATGAAAACTTATTCTCTAGCGTTAAAGAGTCAACACTAGGTAATCCAATTTTAGTTGATATTGATGAAGCAAAAATTAGCCAAGATTTACCAAACACCATCTTTGAAATTAACACTTTTACAAAATATTTGAAAAATGATGAACGTAAAAAATTAAATGTTATTGAACTAGGTGCTGGTCATGGAAGAATCGGTCACACAATGTTGCAAAAGTATACAAACATGAAATATACTATCATTGACATACCTCCTGCACTTTTTATTTCACAATGGTATCTCTCCAATTCATTCGAAGATAAAAAAGTGTTCAAATTTAGGGATTTCGATGATTGGGATAGTGTAAAAGATGATTTTGAAACTTCCGATATAAGGTTCCTTCTCCCGCACCAAGTTGAGATGTTACCAGATAAATACTTCAACTTATTTGTAAATATAAGTTCTATGGGTGAAATGGTCAAAGATCAGATAGAAAATTGGTTCTTCCACATCGATAGATGCACTGAAGGGATTTTCTTTTTGAAGCAATATTCAGACTTAGAAAATAGTTTTGATTCTATAAATATTTCAAAGTCTGATTATCCGGCATCAAGCAAATGGCAAACGCTTAGTGATAAGACTAACCCTCTTTTCTCCTCATTTTTTGAAACGGTATATAGAATAAATTAAAAAGAACAGAATAGCTATATTATTTGAAGAAGAGTTTCTTGGTGTTTATCCAAGTTTAATTAATGCTATTAGAATATTATCTCAAAAAAATTTTGCGATCGATATTTACACAGTGGAGCGGGAAAACAGTTTTCCACTTCCACCTCAATTCAATAAAAATGTAAAGATTAGATCTATTAAGCAGTTCTTAAACTACAACAGAAATAATTTTGTAATAAATACACATAAAGATTCTCATTATACAGAAAATAAATCAAATTGGATTAAGTCAATAATACCAGAATACATTAAAACCAATTTCAGATTTTTAAGAGATTTATACAGAGTAAATATTGAGGCTTTAGATTCTCAAATTATGTGGCTTTATGACAAGTTACGATTCATGTTTTTCTGCATTTCGTATCATTGTTACTTTAGGTACGAAATAATTATATCAATTGATAATATTGGTCTTGTAACATCAAAATTCTTAAACTTTTTAAAAAAATCTGAAATTTATTATTGGTCCCTTGAAATTGACACAAATAAAAGTAATCTTTTTGTTTATAGGTTATTCGAAGTCTTATACACTAGTTGTCTTTCTTCAACACGCGAAATAATTATCCAAGAAAATTCGAGGCTAAAAGTTTTGTCTAACCATTATTCGGTAGATTTTAATGGCAGAAATATTTATTTTATTCCCCACAGTCCGATCAATTCAAAAAAATTTTTAAACAGAAATTTTTTTAAACAAAAATTTAAATTTAGAGAAAATAAAAAGATAATTTTACATGCTGGATGGATCCATGATGCGATGTGCGTCGATCAGTTAGCTTTAGTATCCAGATATTGGAAAAATAAATATCAGTTAGTATTGCATGAAAGAGAAAAGCGATCAGCTGAAGAACCATTTATAAAACATATACATTCTTTAAGTGGTAAACGCTTGAAACTCTCTTTAGATCCAGTTTCTTTTGATAATATAGACGATGTTTTTTCATCTGCAGATATAGGAATTATTGCGTATGATAAAAGATATGGTGGTGGCAGAGAGAATGTATTCAAAGCTTCTGGTAAACTTGGTCAGTATCTTAAGTGCGGAGTTCCAGTTATTGCCCTCAATCTACCTGGTTATTCAGAATTATTTTCTAAATATAACTGCGGGTTAGTTTTTAATCATTTTGGTGAAATTGAAAATTGTATAGATCAAATCTTTTCAAATTATCAATTTTACCGAGATGGTTGTTTTAAATGCTTCGAAGAGGAGTTTGATTTCTCGAAATATTTCAATCGGCTATTACTTTCAATAAGTAATCACTATAAAACAAATTAGAGAATCTTTATAGTTTTAACATATCGTGATACAAAAAATCGTTCACAACAATACATTATTAAGCATAATTGTAAGAAAAAGCTTCAGCGATTGTGGTATCCACTTTTTTACTCCTAACAATTTCTCACAACAACTTGCATATATGTCTCATCCTAGTGGTAAAGAGATTACACCCCATATTCATAAACCAGTAAGAAGAGAAGTTTTATATACGCAGGAGACCTTATTTATTCGTAAAGGAAAACTTCAAGTTGATTTTTACTCAAAGGAACAAGTGTATATTGAAAGTCAGCTATTAGAATCTGGAGATGTCATATTACTAATCGAGGGAGGTCATGGTTTCAAAGTATTAGAAGATTTGGAGATGTTTGAAGTTAAACAAGGGCCCTATGCTGGGGACGACGATAAAATTAAGTTTATTCCCGCGTAATGGTGTTCGAAAAATATGCTCAATACTATGACTTGCTTTATCAAGAAAAGGATTATCAAGGTGAAAGTAACTATGTCATGTCACTTCTATCTAAATTCAAACCTGAAGCAGAAAAATTATTGGAGTTTGGCTCAGGCAGCGGAATTCATGCAAGAATACTAGCAAACGCTGGTTTTAAAGTTTATGGAATTGAGAAAAGTCAACAAATGATTGATTTAGGAGAAGTTTCAAATGCCGAAATTGATAATAAAGAGAATTTTTCCATTAAAAAAGGCGATTGTACTAACACATATATAGATAATGACTTTGATGCAGTAATATCGCTTTTTCATGTATTCAGTTACCAAACAAGTGATGACTCTGTTATTGGAATGCTTAAAAATGCCTATCGACAATTAAAAAAAGGCGGAGTTTTAATTTTTGATTTCTGGTATGCTCCAGCGGTATGGAAAATTGGTCCAACTCTAAAAGTAAAAAGAGTTCAAAATGATGAAATTTCGATTACAAGAATTGCTGAGCCAAAATGCTCTAAGCCAAAAAATATCGTAGAGGTTAATTATCAAACTTTTATCAAAAATCGAAGTTGTGGAAAAATTTCCGAAATTAAAGAAACCCATGTCATGAGAGCGTTTAATATTAATGAAATCGTACAATTTGCCAAAGAATGTGGCTTTGTATTACTACTTTCTGAAGAATGGATAACAGGTAATCAACCATGCGACCAAACTTGGGGGGTGTGTTCTATTCTGCAAAAAAAATAAATCAGTGAACAAATTTATTCCGGTTAACGAACCCAAACTAAAGGGCAACGAAAAGAGGTACCTTGAAGAGTGTATTGATACTGGATGGATTTCTTCAGAAGGACCATTTGTTGAGAGACTTGAAAATGCCATGGCCGAATTATGCAATCGTAAGCATGCCTTTGCAGTTTGTAACGGTTCTGCCGCATTGGAACTTGCAATCAAAGCAATCGGGGTCGGACCAGGAGACGAGGTTATAATGCCAACTTTTACAATTATATCCTGCGCCCTAGCGGTATTCAGAGTAGGTGCCAAACCAGTTTATCTAGACTCTGACTCAAAAACTTGGAACATAAACACAGCAGATATTGAAGCACTAGTTAATGAAAAAACAAAAGCGATTATGGTCGTCCACATTTATGGACTGACTGTCGATATGGACCCTCTTCTTAACATTGCCAAAAAATATAATCTAAAGGTAATTGAAGATGCTGCTGAAGTAATTGGCCAAACCTACAAAGGACAACCATGCGGAACTTTTGGCGACATTAGCACCTTTAGTTTTTATCCGAATAAGCATATTACAACAGGTGAAGGTGGAATGGTTCTCACAAACAATCAAGAAGTTGCTGAACGATGTGAATCATTAAGAAATCTTTGCTTTGGTAAAAGAGAAAGGTTCATTCATAAAGAAACCGGATGGAATTTCAGAATGAGTAATCTTCAAGCAGCAGTCGGTGTGGCTCAATTTGAACAATTAGAAAATAATCTTAAGAAAAAAAGAAAGATTGGCTTTTTATACCAAAAACATTTTCAAAAATGTGAAGCATTTACCTTACCCTTGGAAAAAACTGATTACTGTAAAAATATTTATTGGGTTTTTGGAATGGTGTCGAAAGATTCTAAAAGGAAAAATAGATGGTGGATGAGAAAATTAGCAGAATTTGGAATTGGCACCCGCCCTTTTTTTTACCCTTTACACAAACAACCATGTTTTTCCCATTTATTAAAAGTAAAGAAAAAACTTGATTGCAGTGAAAGTCTCGCTGATTTCGGATTTTATTTACCTAGCGGACTGACTCTGACTGAAGAAGAAATTTTTAAAATATCAACCACCCTTTTAAAAATTACAGAAATTAACAATGAGTGATAGGCCTCTTCTTTCTTTGATTCTTTGTTCTCGAAATGACTCTTACATGGGTAATTCTCGTTGGCGACTGGAGACTTCCATAAACTTGGCATTAAAAAACGCAATTAAAGCAAAATTTCTCGATAACCTTGAAGTAATTGTCTGTGATTGGGGAAGCAAAATACCCTTAAGCAAAGCCTTGCATCTCATTCCTGAAGCTGTAGAGAAAGTAAAATTCGTATACATACCGCCTGAACTCGCAAAAGTTAAACAAAGAGATAGCAAATTTCCTGAAGTAATTGCGCTGAACGCTGCGGCGAGAAGAGCGAACGGCGAATACATAGGAAGAATAGACAACGATACTGTTGTCGGTAATGATTTTTTCAAAAAGTTCGAAAAGCTGAATAAAAACAATCCTTCGTCCAATTTCGACCTTTCAAATGCTTTTCTTTTTGTCGAAAGAAAGAGTGTACCATTTAGAATAAGTAGGCTTTCCCTAAATCTTAATCAAATAAATTCATTCATTGAGTGTTTTAAAAATCATTTTCAAGTTGAATCTGCTACTAATTGGGGAAAAGAATTCTGGTGGAGTCCAGTTGGAATAATGCTTTTTCACAGAGATATTTGGAATAATACCAAAGGTTATGATGAAAAACTTATATATTGGGGATGGATGGAAGGTGATTTAGCACTTAGACTCGAGAAAAAACATGATATTGTAGAATTTAGTAAGTATGTTGGACATCATTTCTACCATCTAGAACACTATCCTAGTCTAACTGCCTATAAAGACCGGAATGGACCTGCAACACCTAGAAAGAAAAATGAGCCTGTTTTTGAAAACTTGTCCTATTCCGTAAATGATGAGGACTGGGGACTATGGTCGTCTAACGAAGTGTTAATTCAAAATTATAAATTAATTAAAAAAAATGATTGGCTATTTTTTTTGATAAATAAAATATTCTTTATCCCCATGGTTTTGAATGGTTTGTTTTTGAGAAAGATTGATCAGATACGGATGCATGGTGTCAGCTATATTAAAGAAAAATGGAATAGAATGAGAATTTTCATTGGAGACAAAAAAAATTGTATCTTGAAAATCATAGTTAGTTAACATGAAAAGTTTTGATATTGATGAATTAAAATCAACTATTGAAAAGGATGGTTTTGCCGACCTGACCGGTTTGATAACTTCAAATTGTATAAAAGAGATTAATTCAAAAATCGAAAAAGCAATGAACCAACCTCACTGCAATGGTGCAAGGGGTTATATAAAACAAGGTTGCCAAAGATATTTAGCTGACACTCTTACTTATGGAAAAGAAATTATCGATGTCTATACAAATGAAACTTTGATAGAATTAGCAGAAAAATATTCCAGCGATAAAGTTCATTTGTCTAACTACAGAATTTACAGTACCTATCCCTCCGAAGATTTCAAGATGTGGTGGCATCTGGACAACAAGATCGACACATACGACTTTGAAAATAATTGTTTCGTTCAAGAAGTTGTACCTGATGATAAAGGTTTGATATTTTTAATGTATTTGTCTGATGTTGAAGATGGTGGCGTCCAACTTGTAAAAGGAAGTCACAAATGGTCAAGAAATCATGATTGTGAAGGTTTTGATCACATGGAGAATGATTTTCATAAGGAAATAGTTACTTTTAACAATCGTCCCAAGGGTACATTTATTGCATACGATTACGCCACAATTCATAGAGCAAAACCTTATAATGGAGGACAAGTTCGAACCTCCATGTTCGGGCAATTGTCCCCCTCAAGAATGCCAGTTGGCGAACCTATCCTGCTAAATACAAGAGACTTGAATGGTCTAACAAAGAAGCAAAAACAGGTTCTAAACTTTGGGCAGGAACCATCAACTTTAAATTGGCCTATAGGCGAAATAAACGAGCTGTGCTCGAGTCAGAAGCAAAAATTCGACCTAAAAGAAAAATTTAAAAATTTATTTCGATAGAAATTAATCATCTGTTATCAACTTTGTTTTCAAGTCGTAAAAGTGACGACTCGGTCTGTTATTCCGGATCTTATAAATCATGGAGCGATGCAAAATCTGCATCTAAAGGATACAATCAACAAAATATTTTTGACAAAAAAATAGCTTCGTTAGAAAGAATTTTATCAAACGAAAAAAAGTGCGAACGAGACACAATTTTATATGATCATTATCAATACTCATTACCTACAATTCTAGGTATAAATTTTGCCTCGAATCGTTATGATGAAACCATTTCAGTTTTGGATTACGGAGGAGGCCTTGCGAGTTCGTTTTTTCGTAACCTTAAGGTATTAGAGAAATATAATCTTAATTGGACAATAGTTGAGCAAGAGCAACTTGTTACCGCAGGACGGGAAAAATTGGCAAATTTTAATCAAATTTCTTTTTTAAACATATTTGAGTTTAATAATTTTCATAAACAACTTCACTTCGATGTGGTTCTTTTAGGAAGTAGTATTCAATTTTTTGAAAATCCTTCTACTGTAATTGCAAAACTGAATAAAACATGCGTCAAATCGATTGTTGTGGAACAGACGCCATTTGTTGAGCATGGACCATCGAAAATCACTGTTCAAAATATCAAACAACCGATCTACGAGTCCTCTTATCCAGTATGGCATTTTAACGAAATGGAATTTCATTCATGGATCAGCCCAACCTTTGAAGAAGAATATCGTTTTGTGAACCCTCACATAAAAAATAATTGCCAAGGATTTTCATCAGTACTTGTTGATTTAGTTTTTGTAAAAAAAAGGAATTAGTACGAATAATTACTGTACATATTTTGATAGCAACTTTTTATCCGCCGGCTATAGCTTGCTAAAATCTATAGAAAAACATGATAAGAATTCCTTAAAATATGTTCTATCACTTGATCACAAAACAGAAAATTTCTTGGACCATACTGATGTAAGCGGTTTAAAAATTATTAAAATCAATGAGTTAGAAGAATCTTTTCCCAATTTACAAATAGCAAAGAAAAACCGTTCTAAAGTTGAATATTATTGGACTCTGACACCTTTGGTCCTCTATTATATAATCTTCAAAAAGCATTTCTGTAGTTCTTTAACATATCTGGACGCTGACCAATTGTTTTTTTCAAGCCCTGACATTGTTTTTAATGAATTTAAGAATGCTGACATCGTGATTATGCCGCATAGATTTCCAAAGCAACTTAAATACTTAGAGAATCATGGAATATACAATGTCAGCTGGCTTACCTTCAATAATTCTGACAATTCAAAAAGATGTCTTAAATGGTGGAGTGAAGCCTGTATCGAATGGTGTTATGGTCGAGTTGAAGGTAATAAATACGGAGATCAAAAATATTTAGACCAATTCCCAAAGTTATTCAAAAATGTACACATAATTAAAAATGAAGCATGCGGATTAGCTCCATGGAATATATCTGAATATGATTATCGTGAAAATTTGATACTATTCCACTATCAATCTTTGAGATGCGTAACGGATTGGCTCTACACCATAAGTTTACCATCAACAAACAAATCTGCATTAAATAAGATTAAACCATATTTAAAGAAGGTCATAGAAGCCCTGAACTCCAATTCACAGGAAATATCAATTTCAGATTCTGATAAGTCAATTTTAATGGGCGAAGATTCTATAGTAATTTTTAAATTCTCAAATCTGATAATTTTCTTAAAACGAAGATGGTTAGTTAAAATCTTCTTTGGCATTATTAAGAAAATTAGAAAATTTATATGAAAATTTTAGTGACTGGTTCATCTGGGCTTATTGGTTCTGAAGTCTGTACTTTTTTCTCAAATTTAGGTCATATCATACATGGTATTGATAACAATCAGCGATCTATATTCTTCGGACCACAGGGAGATACATCTTGGCGTCTCAAGGAACTTAAGGATACCTTGCCCTCGTTTCAGCATCATGAACTCGACATAAGAGATCGTTCAAAAGTTTTGGCATTAGTAAAAGAAATCACACCAGATGCAATTGTTCATACAGCTGCTCAACCCTCCCATGATAAGGCTGCTTCTATACCATTTGATGATTTCGATGTTAATGCGGTCGGCACTCTCAATCTTCTTGAAGCTTGTAGACAGGATTGTCCTGATACTCCTTTTGTTCACATGTCCACAAATAAAGTCTATGGTGATGGTCCTAATTCTATCAATTTGAAGGAACTTGAATCAAGATGGGAATACGATGACCCCGTCTTTAAAAATGGAATCCCAGAAACTTTTTCTATTGATCAATGTAAGCACTCGTTATTCGGTGCTTCTAAGGTTGCCGCAGATGTTATGGTGCAAGAATACGGCCGATATTTTGGAATGGCCACATGTTGTTTACGTGGAGGTTGCTTAACTGGTCCTTCTCATTCTGGAGTAGAACTCCATGGGTTTTTAAGTTATTTAGTTAAGTGCAACATAGAAAAAAGAGCTTACAAAATATTTGGTTACAAAGGAAAACAGGTACGCGACAATATTCATTCAGAAGATGTTGCACGATTTATCGAATGTTTTCTGCAGACTCCGAGATCGGGAGAGGTTTATAATTTGGGAGGTGGAAAAGCAAATAGCTGCTCGATCTTGGAAGCTTTTGAAATTTGTGAAGGTTTTTCAGGCAAAAAACAAAAATATGAATATTTGGATGAAAACCGTATTGGGGATCATATCTGCTACTACAGTGACCTAACCAAAATTAAGAACCACTATCCTAAGTTCGAAATCAAACACTCTCTAGATGATACAATCCAGCAGATTATGGAGGCTCAGAACCGTCGTAAATAGCAAACATTGTTAAACCCAAAACCAATACTTTTAGTAACTGAAACTCCTCCCGGGACTCCAAATGGTTTTGGGGTTACCCTTGATTGTTTGTTTAAGGACATAGACCATAGGGTTTTATACACTGATGCCTCTTATAAAACCCACTGTGAACACAAAGGATACATACTTGGACAGGTACCTTTTCACAGTTCACGAAGATATTATTTTAAGTACCTTTTCGGCTTAATTCCAGAATGGAGAGGTCGGTATTCGCATAAATGGCTAAAGACGAATCTAGGGAAGGAATATTCTGCTGTTTACGCATTTGTCTACTCTGCGGAGTGCATAAAATTCTCCAATTGGATTTCTAGTGTACTTGGAATTCCCCTATTGGTTCATTTGGCAGATCACTCCAAGGAGTTTCAATCAATTGAAGTAACAAAAACACTACAGGAATGCTCCAAAGTAATCTGTATCACCGGAGAGATGCAGAAAAATTATGAAACCATGCTTGGACGCAAAGATATAGAGGTTTTGCATAATGGTGCCGAGGATCGATGTTTTAACATTCTTGAGCCAAAAAAACCTCCTTTCAACAAAGACAATCCCTTTAAATTTTGTTTTCTGGGTGGGCTATTTTCCCATTTACACGGAGACTGCATTGAAGACTTTTTTGCAGCCATTGAGAAGGCAAGGAAAAAATATCAATGGATTGAATTTCATCTTTTTGGGCAAAAGCAACCAGCAAACTTTCTCAGCGAATTTCTTTCCTTGGATGGTGTAAAGCATCATGGGATCATCATGCCACTAGATAAAAAGTTTGAGATCATGGAGCAGGCTCACTGTTTCTTCATTCCTTCTTCATTTAGGGATAGCAAACACGAGCATTATAAATACTCATTCCCTACCAAATTACCTGAATTGATCGCATCCGGTAGGCCTATCTTGTCATATGGTCCGGCGGGAACCTCCGCTAACCGTCTGCTTGATCAACAAAATATTGGAATCAGGATTCACAAGCGTTCAGTGGATAATTTAGTTAGAAGCATAATGGAATTGATCGATTGCTATTCACAAAAATTAGATTTAGCCAAAAGCTCACGCAAACTCGCAGAAAATAAATTATCTGCTCATCAAGTCCGTGCCAAGCTTACACAAAT
>MDSZ01197170.1_pt1 | contig 25842 bp, 24 predicted proteins | sample 811201 | NCBI WGS metagenome assembly MDSZ01 (sample SAMN05326647, study PRJNA326480) | marine metagenome | isolation source: seawater | place: Indian Ocean: North | collected 2010 | reverse complement strand
GGTTTTCATTGTGTAACTTTGGATGTAAAAAGAAAATGTTAGTAGTTTGTGGTGAAAGTTTTAGTTATGGAGGAGATAGGACTACCTGGCCCGCAATGGTGGCTGATAAATTAGAAATGCCTCTTGTAAATCTTTCTATTGTAGGCTGTGGAAACAATGCTATCTGTCATCAGTTGCAGTATATACTAGATAACTTAGACCCTACATATGTAATTATTTCTCTTACGGCTGCTGAAAGGTTTGAAATAGATGAAGATGAGTTTGGACCTCCTGCAACGATAGAAGATTTTAAACATAACATTGATGAAGTCAAAGAAAAACCTTTCAAAAGAAACCCCACAATTACATCAGGTAATATTACATCTCATGTAAGAAATGCAACTATTCAATACATTAAGTCTTATCTTATCTCATCATCACAAAGGCTAAGCGCACAGAATCAAGCCTGGGCCATAAATTATCTTACATCAAAACTGCAATGTAAATATTTACTTTACAGAAACATCTTTCCACGCTACCATGATGACATCTCAAAGTATAACGATGAGTATTATTATGGTCTTAACAATCTAATCAATTCTGGCCCGTATGATTATGAGTCTGAGTTAGTTAATACTACTAATCATCTCAGCTTTGAGGATAATTTAAGATTTTCTGAAAGAGTTTTAAACGACCTAAATGGCACACAACAAAAGCAAAGCTAAAGGATCTGCATACGAACAGAAAATAGCTACATATTTGACATCTGAATTTGGAAAAGAGTTTAGACGAGTACCTCTATCAGGATCGATAGACTATCTCAAGGGAGACATTTGGACTCCGCATGACACTGCTTGGTGGCCGTATGCTACTGAATGTAAACACTACAAAAACATTGAGTGGAATAATCTATTAACCTCTAAAACAACAGACCTACTTAACTTTTGGCGTCAAACAATACGTGAAGCAGAAGTTATGGAAAAGAAGCCACTTCTTATATTTAGGTGGAATCGGTCAAAAGATTTTGTCGCATTTAATGATGACACAAATGTGCCATTCTATGTTGAAATAAACTCATTTGGCTGTCATTTTAAAGTTTCAAAACTTGATGACTGGATTGAGGCTGTTAAAAAACAATCTAATCTTGCTTAATGGTATTTTAATTGTTATAGTTATATATAAATACAGGAGATAACTATGACAAAATCATGGAATGACCTTGCAGACCTGCAAGAGCCAGACTATTCTAATTACAATAATCTTTTAATTGTTGACGCTAACAACCTTTCTTATCGTTGGCTTCAGCGACCAAACTACGATTCTTTTGGTGCTGACTTTATTCGTACAATCCAATCTCTCTCTAAATCATATGAAGCTGCTAGAACCATTGTCTGTTTTGACTTTGGTAAAAGCTACTATCGAATGGATATGCACGAGGAGTACAAAGGCACTCGTAAAAAACCTCAAGAAGAGGAAGAGATAAAGAAATATGAAGCTTTCTTTGCAGTGCTGAATGACTTGCCTGAGCAGCTAGACGAAGAAGTGCTAAAGTTTCGTGGTGTGGAGGCTGATGATATTCTAGCGTGGATCACACAAAATGTTTCTGATAAATATGACCATACTTGGATTGTTTCATCAGACAAAGACTTAATCCAATTAGTTGATGATAACGTTTCTATTTTCAATATCTTTGGTAGAAAAGAAGTCACAAAACAAAGCCTGTATGAAGACTTAGGCCTTATACCCTCTGAATTTATGCTATCTCGTATTATTGAAGGTGATAAATCCGATAACATTATTGGGATTGAAGGTATCGGTCCAAAACGTGCGCAAAGCTTGGCTAAAGAATATAAGACTCTTTCAAGTCTTTTAGAGGCTCTTCCAATTAAAGGCAGAGCAAAATATATTCAAAACCTGAATGCCGGTTTCGAAACGCTAGTTAGGAATGAAAAACTGATTAACCTTAAAAAATATTGTGAAGACGCTATTATATCAGGTAAAGAAGGAGATAAACCTCTTGAAAAACTTTCAGGCTTGTGAAATAGATATTGAGATAAGCTCAACTGCTAGGCATTTAGAAAAAGAGTACAGCACTTCATGGGAGTTCAATCAAGATACCACTCTTGACAGTTTTTTTGACCTTAGAGCTTGTGTAACTAAGCCTCTATCAATCAGCCCTGGTCAAATCATTCCTATACCGACAGGCATCTATCCACAATTAAAAAGTCCTAATTTTAGAATTGTTTGTGCCTCCCACACTGATGTAGTCTATGAGCAGGGACTAACATTAGCAGATGGTATTTCTACCTTTGAATATTCATTTAGGAATGAAATCTGGCTTTTAATAGAAAATAAATTTCAACAAGCACAGACTATACAGCCCACTCAAAAAATAGCAACTTTTTCTGTAAATTATCTTCCGCGAATGGTAATAAATTACGTTGATCAGATAGAAGAAATTGAATGGAAAAATAAATCTGCAAAAAGTTATATTCAAAAAATTAAGAAAAAATTACTACCTGACATATACGATAATAAAAAAGAGTATGCGCCTGCTTTTTGCTACTCAAGAGAAAATGTTGAAGAATATATCTATAAGGGTAAGATAAAAGATAGAGTTGATTTTGAAAAAAAGGAAGAATAATGGAAGTAAGATTAATTAGCTACTCACAACCTCCAAAAGATGGATTATATGTTGGAGAAAATGTTCAAGAACTTATAGCATATTGTGCTAGAGTTTCTAATCCTGAGAACCAAGTTAATACTGAGACAAGTGACAAACTTTTAAAATATCTCATAAGAGAAAAGCACTGGTCTCCGTTCGAAATGGTATCTATTTGTCTGGAAATAACAACAACTAGAGATATTGCTAGACAAATGCTAAGGCATAGATCGTTTTCATTCCAAGAGTTTTCGCAACGTTACGCTGACCCTACTACATCTTTAAAACATGTCACTAGACAAGCGAGGCTACAAGACCTTAAAAATAGACAAAATTCTATTGAAGTTGATGATAATAAATTAGATCAAAGTTGGAGATCACAACAGGATTTAGTTTGGTTACAAGCAATCAAAGCATATAACTGGGCTATTGAAAGAGGAATTGCGAAAGAACAAGCACGTTGTGTATTGCCGGAGGGTTTAACTGAATCTAGATTGTATATGAATGGGACTTTAAGATCTTGGCTTCACTACATCGACCTTAGAGAGAAGAATGGAACTCAAAAGGAACACATCGAAATAGCGAGAGCTTGTGCTGAAGTGATTACTCAAGTATTTCCCATGGGCGAGTCTTATTTAGCACCTCCAAGATGACTATAGGATTTTTAACTCAATACTATAGAGGGTTAGGACACTCTCAAAGAATCAAATTTATTGCTGAAGAAACAGCTAAGTATAATGACGTTGTTATTATGGATCAGCTGTTTCTACCTCCAATCGATTATTGTGTTCCACATATTGCTTTTCTGAAGGACTATGATGTTCCTAACTTAAACTCTGTTTTTCAATTTATACAGCAAGCTCCTATGATAAACTTTAGAATAAAGCAGTTTATCAACACTATAGAAAAGTATGATGTCAAAATATTAGTTTGTGAAGGGTTTCCTTTTTGTAGGCAACAATTCGCTCATGAGTATTTTAGATATTTTGAAGAATGTAAAAAAAGAGGAATTAAGATTGTTATATCAATCAGAGACTTTCCTTGGGATGAACCTCACAACACTTCATTACAAGATTGGGTTTTATACACTCAGAACGTGGTTTGTCTCCACTACGCTGATAAAATTTTAATTCACGGTGATGAAGAAATATTACCTCTCTTAAGTGATAGAACAAGGCACTCCCATTCATCACAAATTATAAAATCAATCAAACACATGCTCTATTACACTGGTTACGTGTGTGATGAGCAACAACCTAAACATAATAAGAAAAACAATAATATTTTTGTTTCAACAGGGCTAAATAAGGATGAATCTGTATATCTATTTAAAAACATAGCTAAGATAGCTTCAAAGTTTTCTGACTATAATTTTATTATGCCAGTGGCTAATAAATATCAAAAAATATCTGGAAAAAGAAATAAAAACATATACCTAGTTGAGTATGTGCCAAAGCTTAGAAATAAACTTACCAACTGTGCAGCTTATATCACTTATGGAGGGTATAATGCTACCGTTGAAATTTTACAAGGGCAAATTCCATCGATAATAATTCCGAGACAAAGTGGTAAAAAATTAGAGCAATTTGTTAGAGCCTACACTTTTGAGCCTTATGACTTTTTTAAAGTAATGACGATGGCTGAAGCTGGCAATGTTGAAAATCTATTAGAGGAACTACTGACTAACTATAAACCTAATCCCTTTGAATTTAACTTAAAAGGGGCTAGTAATTCAGCTAAATTTTTAAGTGAGATGTACAATGGACTATGTAATTCAAGAGCTTAAAAACTACTACGGATTAGATTGGCAAAATTTAGTAGCTTCAGGAGAGCTGGGACGATTAAAGGCTATTTTCTTAAACGCTAAAAAAGATAATGAAGAATTTATTAATGATTTTTACACTAACAAAAAAGATGCTATTTCTTTAGGTAAAACATCTTTTGTTTATAAAGATAAAGAGTATGACCTATCAGAAGAAACAGAAAAGAAATTTCTAAGATATCACTCAAAAAAAGGACTTGAAAGACGAAAAGCACTTTATGCCTACAGACATGCTGAACAAAACTCTTGGATTTATAAAACTCTACTAGAAAAAAAGAAACTCCCACTCTTTAAAAAGTGTAGTAAGCTCATATTAGTAGGTAGTGGTTTATACCCCTATTCTCTTTTTGATATTCATAAAAAATTTAAACATATAAAGATGTTAGGAATAGAGATTGAAGAGAGTAGGTATTCAGCATCTAAACAACTTGTGGAAGGTGGTCCAGCTAGAGATAAAATAAAAATATTAAAATTAGATGGTATTGATTTCGACTACTCTAGACTTGAAGATGATGATCTAGTCTTTATCTCCTGTGATGTTGACAGCGATGATATATATAAAAAAGTTTTAGAAACAAGTAAGGCGCACGTATACATATGTGCGCCTTATAATAGACAATGGATGAAAGATAGTATTAAAAAAAGTAATCTAATCTACGATAAAGACGGTAGAATTATTTCACCTTGATATATTTAATTTTTGTTTTATAAATATCTTTCATTTTTACTTTTTTAGATGGCCTGGTTTTGGTCATCACAATTTTCGGCATAGAACGTTGAAATACTTCAGGAACGATTGCCATTTTTCTTCACAGTCTTGACGGTCTGAGTTAAGGGATTTTTGACTTCTTTTACAGTAAGCTCTCCCCCACCTTTATAGTAAGCGAGAGTTTTCTGCATCTCTTCAGCATCATACATTTCACGGACTCCGTACCGATTATCACCGATTGGCTCAATTTTACCGCTGCCAAGTCCACTGCCGAAAGACGTTCTAGCCATTATTTCATATCCTTAATGACGCGACCACCAAAGCCTTTTCCTGATTCATTAGCTACGGTGACTGATCCAGCCATTCCGCCTTTTTTGCCAGGAATATTGTCGCCTGTACGGAGATTACCGTAAGGAGACGGAGCACGCATATCTGCGGCCCATGCTCCACCGTCAGAGCCAGTGCCAGTCTTCATTGCACCTTCAGCGGCCGTAAACGGAGTAGCTGCGGAAGCTTTACCTTCCATTGGCTGTTTTGCATTTTTAGAAATCATTGCCATGATATTTCTCCTTTTAGGTTAATTAGCTAATAGCACCTTCGACTGTCTCAACCATGAGACCGACGTTTGCACCACCAGCACACAGACGAACTGTGGCAGTAGTAATAGCTTCAACGGCACCCGAAAGAGGTACACAATACTGCTTACCAGTTGGGAAAGAAGAGTGTGAAGCTTCGATATTAGCATTCATGTGAATTCCAGTATTCAGGTTAGTCGCATGACAGTACTCCATCTTAACAACTTTATTAGTTGTTCCAAGAGCTGGGGTAGTGTGTGAACGAACAGCTGATTCAGCGTTAGCAAAAACGCAGTTCTGGAAGTGTAAGTTTGTGTGACCGATTCCGAGTTTTTCAACGCAGAAAGTGTTAGCAGTTGCACCAGATGCAGAACCTTTAAATCTCATGTTTGAGAAGTTAATAGTTCCAGTCGAGGTATTAGCAACCGTAAACGGTCCGTGGATGATGATCTCATCCTGATGGCCCATGCCTCTGAAAGAAACATCTTTCATCACTGCATCAGTAAGGCCTGCATATTCACCAGGATAAACGTGGATAGACACGTTACCTTGTGCTAAAGTAGTAGTATCAATTGACGCTAAGTCTTTAAAGTTTGAATTAGGTCCGCCAACTGCATACGTTAATTGAGGGTTTGTAGACATGTTGAACTCCTTAAAAGTTTAATATGTGATTATTATCACGGATAATTTACTGTATGTCAAAATTTATTTTTTCTTTTTAGGATTAGGCTTTCCCGCTGCTCTAAGTGCTATCGCAACTGCTTGACGACGCTGCGCCTCTTCCCTTGTAATACCCATTCTTTTTGCTAAAGTACTAATGCCTTTAGACCGAGCTTTTGAGGGTTTTTTCATTAGCTCCTTAATATTTCCAGATATAGTTTTTTGTGATTTACCACGCTTAAGAGGCATTCATCATCCTTACAGACGGAGGCATCATATCATCGTCCTCCTCATCATCTTCGACAGCATTCTCAGCAAGCTCTTTCATTTTAGCCATGTGTACATCCTCAACATATGAGTGTTCATCAACTAAATCCATTTCCTCTGCTAACTCATTAATCATGTCTGCATAGTGTTGAGCTTTATCGACCATCTCTGGAGTCGCTAAATTAGCTGTAATTGCTTGTTTTTCAATTTTAAACAATAAATCATGTAACATTGCAGACTCAACCGCTAAAGCACTTGGCTCAATGTCTTTATAAAGTGCAACGGCACTAGGACAGATGTCAAAGTGCTTAGACATGAACTCTCCAACTACAACTTGATCATCTGCTACCATAGGAGTTGTCTCAGTCACAACCTCTGACGCTGGCGGGTTCCCCATAAAAACTAAATAGTCACGAGCACTATTAATATAGGCTGCCGTTGTAGCTAGTTTATTTGTCCACCAGGTAGGAAGTGAGGCTTCCATATCTCTTGGAAGAGCCTTCATAATATCTTCAGCATCTTCGATTATTGTCATACACATCCTGCGAGAGGAAGCTACATCAGTGTGTCCATCTTTTGTAATCATCTGCGTTTCCTTTTAAAACCAATTGGCTTGGAGTACTTTATAGGATACCCAAGCGAACGTTCCCTTGCAATAAATCTTTCAAGTGTAGGATAACCTAATTTTCCAGAGGTGGCAAGTTTTCTAATTTTTTCATTACGTCGAATACCCCTATTAATGGGCCTAACAAACTTAAATTTTCCCTTTTTAATTACTGTTTTCATCTTTGACTATTTTCAGCGTGAGAATCAAAATATGTTTTTTGACCAGTTTTAAGATTATCTTCTTCTTTCTCTATAGAAGAAACAATCTTACCGCACTGAGACTTGCACATCTTGAATGAGCGCTCATAACCTTTCAAATAATTTTGTAGTTTAGTCCAATATTCATAGCTTAGAATTTTTTCTAAAGGAACATGAAGTCCATTAAACATTTGTTCAAACTTAGGAGGATAGTAAAACCTCTTTTCGCCTTGGTCATAATAATGACCACCAGTCCAACAACACCTAAACACTAAACCTTCAGGTGATATATACCACTTGCCCCAATCATCCCAAACACACCTTATAACTTTATCAGCTTTTTCATATGCGTCTGTCTTTTTAGCATGAACAAACTTACCACTTTTAGGGGCAAACACATCTCTTGAAGTTTTGACAGTTGAGAAAGTATGAAAATTATGTTTTCTTGCTAACTCTCTAGCCTCTTCAACTTGATGCCTATTATGTTCAAATACAATATACTTCCAATGCACCTGAGTATCAGAGTTATTAATAACTGTACATGCATTTCTAAAAACGTTTTCAAATTCGGTATTGATTCTATACTTTGAATGAGTGTCAGCTAATCCATCCATATCAAAATTGATTATGTCTTGTTTAGTTAAGATAGAACCGACATCTTTCCAGTAATCAACGCCATGAATTCCTCCATTTGTATGAATTTTTAATTTAGTGCCGTGTGATTTAACGTAAGAAATAATTTGTCTAAACTGCTTATTCATTATAGAATCGCCAAAATTACCATTTAACATCAACCACTCTAAATTTTTAAGTAACTCTGGATAAAAAATCTGTTTAAAGTTATCAAGTGTGATAGTGTATTTCTTGTCATTCAAGTCAATCGTTAAAGGTTTTTGCCTATGACAAGCAGGACATTTAGCATTACATCTAAATGTTAATTCTGTAGTCAGTTGTCTGTATTTCCTCATGCAACGCCTATCATTGATAATATTGTCACTTTTGTTCCGCTAGGAATACTAGCGTCTTTAAACTGAATTGTATCATTCGAGTGATGCATTACAAACTCAGAATTAGATTGTACTATACCATCTAACGTGACTGTAAGAACATTATCATCTGACGTCGTATTTTGGCCTACAAAGAACACATTAGATGTCCCAAGTGCTACATTTACATTCATAAAGGGTTTAAAGAAAGTTCCACCACCGCCTAAAGCTGCAACATTATCTTGAACTACATCAATATTTGCATTCAGTTGTGTATTACGAATCTCAACGTTAGCAGACACAGCATTAAGATTAGCGTTCAATCTAGTAAATGTTATAAAGTCATTAGCGTGTAGTAAAGTATTGTTTGCGGTGATTCTAGCTTGTAAGGCTGTATCTTCTGCTATAAGTGCAGTCGCATTAGTAGTTAGTCTTGCTTGTAAAGCTGTGTCTTCGTTATTTAAGGCAGTTACATTGTTAGTTATTGCGGTATTAAGGTCAGCTCCATTAAAAGAGAGAGTACCAACTGATAAATTAGACAAGGTAACGACAGACACTAGCGTATTCGTCATGGGGCTCTTTGTGTCTGCTACTACAAAAGATTGGGTCTGTTCGTCATAGAAAAAGGCGGCGTTGCCTTGATTTCCACGATTCATAAAAATTCCAATGTCTTGAGAAGGCGACCCTGTTACAGAGTTAGCCAGCATAATAATTCTATCTTCGACAACCAAGTTGATAGAATTAGCAGTTGTGGTATCTCCACTTACGGTTAAATTTCCAGCAACGATTAAATCATCATTAACATTCACTTCTCCTGTGAATGTGGCGCTAGTTAAATTAGCAGCTCTTCTAGATTCAACTCCGTCTATCTGCGTTTGGATAGCAGAAGTGACACCATCTAGATGTCCAAGTTCTGTTGAGGTAACAGCGGAAACCTCAATTTTACCGCCAGAGCCAGATTGGAGCGCTCTAGATGCAGTTAGATCTGCTGTGGTAATAGTTGAAACAGCTCCAGCGATATTGGCAACTCTTCTTGCTTCAACAGCTGTTGTATTAGACTGAGCAGCTGCTACATTAGCAGCTAGATTAGCTTGGAGTCTAATGGTATTATCTTGAATCGCAGAGACATCTGCAGTCGAGTTTGCACTAGAAGCTAGATGTTTTAATTCAACAGACTGTTCAGCTAAATGCCTGCTTACAATCGTGGCATTTGCAATCTTTTCTGCGCTAAGCGCGTTTGCTGCTATGACTTGATTTGTAACTCTAGTTAACGCCACTAGATTCTCCTAACTATTTATCGTCTTCTTCAATCTCTGCAAAAAACTCTGCTAAAAAGTCTCTTGAAGTTGCTGTTTTATTATTAAATTCATCATCAAATTCTTTATGTAAAGATCTAGATGTAGGTTTTGAAGTTTCTAAAGGTTGGTCTTCAGCCTCTTCTTCAAGCTCAGAAAAGAAGTCTTCTAAAAAGTCTTTTTGTTCAATATCTTCAGAGTCTTCATCGGTAAAGAACTCCTTGATAAAGTCTTCAACCTGTTCATCAATAGAAGGAGGTTTCAATAGCTCATCAAACTCTTTATCAAAACAAGCCCTTTTCGTAAGCTCTCTTACATAATCATACATTTCCTCTTCTAAAGGTTCCATAAAATCTTCATAGTGTTTTTCAGATACTAAAGAATTAGGTCTCTCTTCGAAATAGATACCTACAGTATCACCCTCTAAATATTCACTAAGTTTTTGTTCAACCTCTAATAATTTTGACAGTGGAATTGCTCTTGTAACAAGTTTATTTTTTTCACCCTCAATTTTTGGGGTATATTCAAAAAATACCATTGATTGTGAGATATCATCCACATTAAATTTTAAATACTTATAGTCTTTCATTTATCCCTCTATGTTTTAATTATGTAATGCAAGGTTCTACTTGGAATTCTGTAAGTGTGAGTGTGTCCACCCGCTGATACAGCATTTAAAACATTAACTGACCCTGCGTCTTTAGCACCAGAACTAACTGATGTAGTTGTAGTTGAAAGTGAAGCACTTCCTGAATTTGTTGTAGCTGTTTGGCTGGAGTCGAATGATGTACCAGGTCCAGCATTTAGTGCGTTATTAGGACCTTTACCTATAATAACGACATCTCTTGTATCAGGTAAATTAAAAGTCGATGACCCGTCTCCACTACCAAAGGTAGTTCCAAGAACAGCAAATAGAGCAGCATACGTAGTTCTATTTACAGCAAGACCGTCACAAGATAACCACCCACTTGGAATTGACGCTCCAGTCCAGAGGATAACTGAGCCAGCAGGTATCAACTCCGCAACATCAGATGATAGTGAGCCTGTAATCTGGCTAACTGCGATAGTATTAGCAGCCACAGGAGCAAACTGTTTACCTGTTTTATCTAAAACATTAACACCTGCTTTTACGCCCGTTGCAGATGCTAATTTTACTAGTGAAACGTTTGAAGCTGTGTCTTTTGTACCTAAAGCTATCGCAGCATTTTTACTTGATGCAGAGGAAACTTTAAGTTGAGCATTTGCTCCTGAGTTTCCATGATCGTCCTCAAAGGCGAAATTTATTCTATCTCCAGTCACTCCACTGACTGCGATCATAGTATTTACGACAGAACCGTTAGTAGGAGGAATACCAACATCTATAAAATCTGCTGCAGATTGGTTGTTAGACTTGTTAAGATAGAGTCTAGCATTACCTGCTAATCCAACATCAGCAGAAACAGTAGCAACAAGTTCACCAATCTCATAGTGAGTAACGTTAGACATCATAGCAACGACGCCATTTTCTAAACGGTTACCAATGCCTACACGAGTAAAGTTACCTCCTAGTACAGCCTCTTTTTTAGTAGTAGAGTCAGACACAAATATAGCATTAACATTACTGTTGGCCATATGAAATAGTGTGCCATCTTCAGGCCCAGCTGCATCACCTGATCTGACAATATTCGTAGTGACAGGAGGAGAAGAGGACCTAAAATTAGTTAACAAGGACCGAAGAGAGTTATTGAACTGGCTTCTAGCAGTGTTAAGTGCCGTACCTGCTGTTGGTTCAATAAAAGTATTTGAATCTACTAGTGCCATTTAAACTCCTTGTGCTGTTATCATCACTGTTGCACTACTATTGCCTAAATATTCTCCGGTCCCGTCAGACGCAATCAACTTAAATGATGCGGATTCATTTGTAGCAGCAGTCGTAACTACGATTGCAGGATTAGCCTCTGCATCTAGTTGAGTTAAAACTGCATAAGAGAGCACAGGTCTATTTAAAAAACCACTGCCAGAGTAATTAACTGTCTTAGGGCTGCCATCATAGGTCACAGTATCAGTGAATGTTACAATATCTTTCTCAATTGTATATCTAAATTTATCAATTGTAAAGTCAAATTGGTCAGGCTGCGAGTTGTTTACGATAAATTTTAATTGGAACTGTCTAAAAGTTCTAGAGCCTGCCTGGTATGGTTGAAAACCTTCATTTACGCTGAATCCAGTAAACTGTGTGATATCAACGTTACCATTTTGATTAGGGTATAAAGCTGTATTTGCTGCTTCAGTCGTTCTAATTAAAGTTTGGGACTGAACAGCCCCTAAAGTACCAGCAAACGTATCACCAGAGCCTTTATCATTGAACTGAATTAAATTAACAAGTTTATAGTTATTGCTACTACTTGTAATATTTGAAAATGCATTAGAGCCTGTAGGATCACCATTTGCAAAGAAGGAAGCACCAAGTTCAATAGCTGTTGCGTTAATGGTTCCAGCTATGAAGGCAAATGAATTTGCGTTAGAGAAGTCGCCTTGATCTAACACTCCCCCACTCGTAAACGTGCCAAACCCAGAAGAATTCAAACCTGTAGTTAACCCAGAGTCAGTAAATAAATCCACGGTAGTTGCGTTAATTCGTTTTGCAAAAAGCTCCCTGTCATTAATCTCAGACATTCCAACAACATCATGTACAATTACTCTAGTTCCTGGAGCCCCTGTAGAGCTTATTCCGTGCTCAGAACCTGTGGTTGTGACTCTAGCAGTTGAAGCCTTTGTAATAGTTGAAATTGGGATAACATTGCCTACAAACTGACCATCATTAACGATGGCAAAAACATTACCATCAGCACCGCCTGACATGAAAGTTTCGTTGTTTGAATCAAACCTTGGATTAATCACGGAAGAGTTAGAAACGCCCAACACGTGACCTATGCCGCCAAAATTAACATCATGTAACACATTAGATTTTGTAGATTCTTCTGTCACACCAGATAGAATCACTGTTTTTTCATCGTTAAAAGTTGTTTGTATCTCTTGAGTACCTTCAATATCAACCTGAACTGACCCCGTGATCACCGCTCCAAAGTCTCTTATCTGGGTAATATATTCACCACTGCTCACTGCTATCAAATCAGTAGGCGATCCAGATACCGCAGCAAATCCTGTCGAAGTTCCATTAGCGTTGTCCACTAGACTTGAGTTAAATGCGGCTGCAGCTCCACCAGTCGCAGAAGCGTTAAACGATAAACCTCCGGTGTTTGAGTTAGCAAACGAGGGGAAGTTTTCTTCTCCAAGATTATCATTAGCTATTCCTGCAAAAGTAACAGATGGAGAATCTTCATTAAATGCTGCTACAACAGTTGCTCTAGCTGGTCGAGTAGTGGTCAATGCAATACCTGTCACACTTTCACTAAAGTTTCCACTAGTATCTCTAGTTCTAACCAAATAAGTAAACTGTCCAAATATGTCAATTGGAATAGATTTTCTTGCAGTGCCAGCTGAAACAGTAACTAAAGGTTCAGCTGCAATAAAGTTCTCAAGGGTAAGAGCAACATTTCCAGGAGCCCTACGAATAATAACCTCTTTCAAATCAAGGTCAAGTAACTCACCATCTGGCTGTCTCTCATACTGCCATAAAAGAGTGATCTGATCAGTCTGCTGACCTCCTGTAAAGTTAAATACATTTGCAGGTTTTGCGGTTTTTCCAACAATTGATTTACTTGTTGTAGCGATTATTCCTCTAATCTCTTTGTTTAAAGGTACAATTCTAAAGAATATTGTGTTGGTATCTGAAGTTGTTCCTCTATTGATTCCGTTTACGGTAAATCTAATTTTTCCATCAGAGTCAACCCCTGTGGCCGGTACTTTGACAGTATTAAATGATGTAAGGTCAGCTCCTCCGTCATCAGCCCCAACATTATCAACGTTATCTAACCTGTAGGAGATTTCATAATCAGTTACTTGTTGACCTTGAATATGATCAAACTGAACTGTTGCTCTTACGGCAACTCCACCCGTTTGCTCTCTATACAGAGATTCTGTTACTGTAAGGCCCGTTACCTTTTGGATTGGAATTCCCTCAACAACCACTGATTTAGTATTAAAAGCACTAAATCTGCCTAACCTAGTTTTATTTCTTGCTTTGACGGTTGTAACACCCACAGGTAAATTTGGAATAGTTAAGTCTTTTGTTAAGAATAGCTTTTCAAATTCCGATCCAATATTAAGATTATATATTCTATTATTTGCCAGTTTGAAATTACCAGGGAAAGTTGCGGGGTCAAAATCTAAGGTGCAAGCTCCTCCATTAATATTATTCAAAGTACCAACAGGATCAGGAGATATATTAACAAAAGATAAGCCAGCTAAGTTAGCTTTAGGTGTTGATGCTAACTGTATTCTGAATACAGAATTTGCAGTAAGCGCAGCATTAAATGCTAAACTAGAGGGGTCAAAGCTAGTGTTGATTACTGCAAAGACATTACCAGAGGAAGCCTGTACATTATCTCCAATTTCAATAGCAGGCACAGTATAATAGTCAACTTCAGCTCTGAAAACAGTATCTGAAGCAGCGCGACTATAAACAATATTTGCATTTTGAGTTTGATTAACGTTTAAGTTTACAGAAAACTGACCAGATGATTTTTCTACCCCATCAACAAAAAGCCTAGTGAAGGAGGCACTTTTTGGACGTACCTCTAAGTCGATGTGAGTCTCGTCCTGTGTTATCTCACCCTCTCTAACATAGGTAAACTCTGAACCATTTACATAGAAGCTATTGTTGTTATAAAATCTTGCATCTAAAAGTTGATTAATTGTAACAAAGAAAGGAGCTGTAGGAAGTGCGTCAACTATGTTGAGTGACCCACTTCTTCTATTCTCAAACTTAAGCGTATTGTTAACAATGTCGAAGTCTGCAATATTTTGACTCACTTCAGTGACAATTGGTGCGAACCCGACAAAGTTTAAAAGACCTTGTGCGGCACTTTTTTCTTTAATCGGAATAGAGACAAAGTCTGTTCCCTTTAGTCCTCCAAAAACTGAATCGTCATTTACATTTAACACATGCTTATGGAAGTTTTCATCAAATGCAACATTAAGTCCCTCTAGAGTAAGTTGAACATTTCCATCTACAGTTCCTCCTAAAGTATCAACTACAGATACGGCATTACAAAGTAACTTTATTTCGCCTACTGATGATGTAAATCCATTCTTACCTACAAGCTGAGCAGGAGTTGCTCCTGCGCTTATAGCATTAGCAGTGGATACAGACAAACTCAAAGGAGTGCCCTGAGTTGAGTTCGCAACAAGAGTGGTCTCATCCGGGCTTGAGGCAAAAAATTCAGTAGCAAATGTAATTCCGAAACCATCTCGCTCAGTAGACTCAGTAATTCTACCATCAACGGTGATTGATCCATCTGCTAAAACTCTTGGAACGGCTTGGAAATTAAAGTTAGGTGGTGGTGGCACTGTAAAAGCAGATTGAATATCTGTGTAAGCAGTTGGTTTGTAATCGATAAAAGTATCAGAGTCCACATATACATTTGATATATACTCAATAGCTCCAAGGTTAACTTCTTCATTTTCTGGGACACGCTCTAGACTAGTGACTTTAAATAGTTTTCCAGCCTTATTAGTATACACATCTCCTGTTGACTCGATTTCACCAAAGCTCCATAAATCTCCTTTTTGTGGAGAGTTGTTTGCACTAAATCCTGATGCTCCGTCGAAAACTTTTGTGATTGGATTAAATCTTCCAATAATATTGACCTCTGCAAATTCCTTACCTGTAGAAACATTATCAGAGGCAGTAAGTGCAAATCGTGTGTTAGATAACAAATACAAGTCTATTCTGTCATCTTTCATCTTAATTACACGAAGAGCTAAAGGACCTGAATTTGCGGTAAAATTAGTATCAGCAAGAGAAGGAACAGTATAGTGCTCTAAAAATACGTTAGCATTAGAGCCGGCAGTAGCAGAATTAGATGAAATTTTTCCACCATATCCATAGTTAATTCCAGTTTGATTTTGAGACACAGAAATTACATCACCAGGAACAAGACTGAGCGCGTCAGTGCTCGTGGTAAAATTAATACTTCTCTTTAAAAACTTTGAAGCTGCAATATGGTACTGACCGAATCTCAGTGCCTGACTTCTTCTTGTAACTCCTGGTAGGTCCAGTGTGCTTACGTTTTCAGGGACATTTCTGTTAATACCATCGTTCCTACCAGCTTCATCAATTCTAACAACTTCTCTTTTATAGTGGTTTGTAGGATCAACATAGCTCACTTCAACTGCTGTAAGAATATCACTTTCTTTATTGCCTGTGATTACAAATGAACCATCTTTAATATTAACTTCTGAAAAACTCATAATAGGTAGCTCATCAGGTAAGTCTGAAGCTAAGGTTAATTTTCCATGAGAGTAGACAAGCGCAGACCTAAACGATCCTGCAAGAGAGTTGAGGGTATCCATTGTTGGATTTTCATCAGAGATTGTAACATCCATGATGAATCTTCTCTCTTTAATCTTAAATCCCTCTGGAATTCCAATTTGATTTTCCCTTACTGTTGTAAATAGTCCTTTTGGTTTATGTCTAAATGTACCATCAGCTAATCCATCTACACCAATAAAGTTTCCAGTTACTGAATCACATGCGTCACAGTATTGAGCAACTTGAAAGAATCTGTACTTATCAATATTTTCTTCTGGAATACCTAACCCATATGTTTTATTGGTCAAAATGTCGTATATAATCCAAACTGGATTCTGGGTCCAAGAGTACACAAACGTGCCATCCCAAGCACCAACATAGATATTAGGATTAGTCGCAGTTAAAACTGTCCCGGTGCCAGACTGTTGTAGTCGATAGCCATTTCCAATTGAGTTAAGTCCTGTTGCAGCGACCTCTACCTCTCTCCAATCGATTTCACCGTTTGCTAAAATTGGTTGATTGTAATTTGAAGGTACTTTGACTAACAACCCTTTTATAAGAGATGTAAACGTAGGAATACCATTAGTGTGCTCATCAACGGCTTTTAAGGCATATCCAATATGTGCAGTTCTAGGATAGGCTTGCGCGGCATTCTCAATTTCAAACCATCCTATTGATTTTATAACCTCTTGTTTAGAAGATGAGTCACTGTCATCTGACGTTTTTTCTATTGTAAACTTGTAACCGTCTGTGCTACGAGAAGCTTCCGGTATATTTACAGTTACATTGAATTTAAAAGGAGTATTAGTTTTACCAGTGATTGTTTTTGTTGCAGATGCTATCTCTAAAGTTCCGAGCCTATTAAAAACTGTAACTTTTAATGAAACCGTATGAATTAAAACGTCACCATTCTTCTCAATTTTTTGCAGTTGAGGAATAATAAAGTTAAATTTGAGAGCGTCCCAATCATTAGGAGAGGTATTTTGTAAAGTTACGCTTGAGGAAGGAACTCCATCTAAATTACCTTTTTTAAGGGTTACAGGAGAGGTAAACTGTTGAGGTGTGATAACAGTTTCTCCGAATACATCTAACCTATCTTGTGTTGTTGTGCCTGTAGCAGAGAGAGTCTTAAACTTCTCGTTATTCTCTTGTCCATCACCATCTAAATTTATTAGATCATCAATTGATCCATCTTGAATTTCAATGTCTTGAGGTCCATTAGGGTTAATTCTGTAGATAGGACCTTCACCAATACCTGTAGTAATAAATAAGATATCTGTAGAGAAAAGACTATTAGGATCTTCTCTAGGCTCAGAGCCTCCTCCACCTTTACCCCCTTTTGCTCCACGGATGTCGGGGACTAATAGATTAGAGTGTTTTACAAAACTTTTAGTGCTCATCAGAATTGATCCCCTACTTTAACATTATCATTCTTGCCATGCTCTTCTGAATTAATGTAACCACTTAAAAACTGCCCAGCTACTCTAACTTGTCCATAATGTAATGGAACAGGAGTGCCACTTGTAGAGGTGTTAGTTAATGATCCAAACATGCCGTTCTCTCTAGTGGTGGATTCTGTTTGTTGTGAAGCTTTCGGTTTTTTATTAAATATTGAGGATACCACACCTAGTGCTAAGTTACCTACAATTGATCTCATAAATGATGGCATAGCCCCAAAAGCTTTGCCTAAGCCTGCAAAAAATCCCCCACCAGGACCAGCGGTAGCGCCCATCGGATATGGGCCTACAAATCCACTTCCAGCTGCACTTGCAGCTGCTCCGCCACCACTCAAAGCACCTGCAATCGCAGGGCCAGCAAACACAGCAAAAGCCATCAGCAGTAGTAAAGTCCCACGTTTACCGCCACCACCGGACACAAGAGGAGCAACATAGACTATATCACCCTCACGAAATTTTTTCAGGCCAAAGGAGTCATTCTCTATTAAATTATAATTTGAATCAACTAAGCTGTAAGATTCTTGAGCTTCACCACTTTCAATCTGTCGTATGTAGTTTCCAAATTTTGGATGAACTGCACGCAAGTAATCATTGAGAGTATCTGGATTGTAGGCGTCAACCATAAAATCCGTACCCTCAAAGTATTGTTTAAAAGATGAGTGAATTTTAACATTAATTAGCAATATGTGATTCCTTAAACTCATCAAAGATGAGAGCATCTATATTTTCATCTAACCAGTATATATAGATATTTTCGCTGAAACCAACTAAAAATTTATACTCTTTAAACGCTGCACTGACTTTATCTTCTTTGCTTGGAATGGGATTCTCCTCACCTGGATGAGAGTGAAAGATTCCCCAGATGTTGCCGTCATGTTTTACCAGGTCTCCAGGATTTAATATAAAAGTTAGCTTAGGCTCAGGAGAAATATTTTCACAAGGAATGTAGTCAAAATCTTTTGTTACTATGCCTACACACTCTCTTGGATACTCACTGACAGAGTGTTTCGCCATATCATTTTTTAATTGATTAAATCTTTCCATCTGTAAATCCCTGTAGTGTATTGTTTGTAATAGTTACCATATGGAGCTATCCAACTTTTATGTTTAATCATTGTTTGTAATATTTTTTTGTCGCCTACAAACAAAGCACAATGATTAGTGACATTTGTAGAACCTAGACTCATGGTAATTACGTCGTAAACTTTTGGCTCTGAGACTTTTTTCCAGCCATATGACTCTGTGCCTCCTAACTCAAAAAGTCTCTCCTGAGTTTTTTGATACCAGTCTTCATCGACAATTTTACAAAAATGATCTGTTGTGTAGGGAATTGTGATGTTTAATTCTTTTTCATAAACTAGCCTACAGAGATTAAAACAATCAATCCCAGTCTCTGTATCATTACCTAGATGTTTATATGGAAAATCAGTATAAGAATTATACCATTTCATGATGCCTATAGATAGTGTATAAACGTTCTCTCCAGTAATCGGACAAAACCTCTAAACACGAATCTCTCCCCTCTTCAACGTGTAAAATCTTGTTATGTTCAATGTAAATAGCAAAATGAATAACTAAATCAGTTTTCATTGACTTAAAGACCATTACATCATAATTTTTAGCAGCTGTCAATTCAACTTTTTGACCATAAAGAGCAGCCCAAGAATCAACATTTTTGCAAGAAAACAATTTCATCCATTGTGATGACTTAGGATAGGCAGGAGGCTCGAACCTTAAGTTAAGTTCATTTTTATAAAACATCTTAACAAGTTCTATACAGTCAACTACTCCGTAGTCGTGTTTTAATCCTATATATTTTTGTACCATGAAGAAAACTCTGGATACGTAGTCAAAAAGCTTTCGTCTCTTGACTCGTCTAGTTTTTCATTAAACGCTTTGAAAAGCTGAAGTTCATGGCTGTCATCTCTACCATTCATATAGGATAGGATATTTTTAATGTTATCTACCTCATGCTCATTTAAAAGATGTCCATATTTTTGCATAAATGATTTATACATTTTGTTAATGGTAATTTTAGCGTCTTTTGGTAAACAAGTGACAGACGCGAAAGGCGGACCTGTTAAGGAGGTTAAATAAAAATTTAAGTTACGCTTTTTTAGCCATAAGATAAAGTCTGGCATCGCTGTAATACTCCAAATACTTACAACTGAACTAATAGTATCAATATGCTTAGAAAACTTATCAACATTGCTCTCAAACTTTTTCCAATCTAAGCCTTTTCTAGAATACTCTCCTCTTTTGCCCATACCCTCACAACTAGGCCATAGCTTAACCTTTTTAAAATTATCCCACATCTCTGTTAAATCAAATTTTTTGTATTTATCATAACTTAAGTTTGTATTGTAACTTAAAGTAATTTTCTTTGAGTATCCTTTACTAATTAGGTACTCTAGTAGCTTATAGTGACCATCCTGTACAAAAGGCTCACCTCCTGCAAAATAAACCTCTAACAAGTAAGGCGCAATATCATCTAAACTATCCCAAAATATTTGATTATCTGTATATTTGTCAATGGGTTTTGTCTCTGTCCACTCAGGGAGAAAGTCAATCTCTCTAGCCTCTTTATACCAGCTGGTCGATGATTCGGGCAAGCACATTCTACATCTAAAGTTGCAAAGATTTCCGAATCTAATATCTAAATAGATAGGCTTTGTAGGAATCGACCCGTCTTCTTTAGTGAGTTTTTGTAGTTTAGCCCAGTGATGAAATCTAATATTGCTACTAATTCTGTTGCTTTTGTCGCCTAAACTTTCTCGATCATAACACGCTTTTTCACATTCATAGGGGACCTTACCTGCTAGCATTGCTTTCCTGATGTTTCTCATGGGTTTACCATTCCAAACATCTGTTAAAGACTGATCTGAAGTGCCTAGTTTTATATTAGGTTCCACATACTCTGCATAACAACATAATCGGTAATCACCACGTATGGTGCCGAATAAGTGAACCCAAGGTAAAATACATCCTTTTGTTTTATTGCTTAGGGATAGTTCGTCCTGTCGCAGGAAAGCCTCCAAAGTGAATCTGATTATTTCTCAAGGTACATGCTTGAATATTTTTACCACATACGTCATCGGCCGCAGTAGACCCTGCTTCGTTAGCTGCTGTGATTGGACTTGAATTAGCGGAGAGTGATGTACCAGGAATTGTACCCCCTCCAGGACCAGGGTATTGGCACTCCTCGCCCTTATATTTCCACTGACAAACATTCTTATAGTATTTACGTTTAGGAGTGACTTGTTTAAAAAATTGTAGCCAAGATACAAGGCCAAAGCTTGCGACAGATTCTTGTAGAGACTCTAATGCATCAATCTTGAATCTATCTTCTATATAAGACTCAGTATCTGCCAAACTATTAACAACAAATAATTTATCTTCTGAAGATGCACTTGAATCGAGAGCATTACTCAAAAAGATAAATCTGTTCTCTTCAATTTTTGTTATAGTTGCCTCAGTGGTAGTGCCTTCAACTTTAACATTATCTCCAATTCTGTAAGGTAAAGCATTAAGAACCTCTACATAGTTTTCTCCACCGACATAACGTATTTTACTATACTCAGGCCAATGATCTAAAAAGTTTGCGAATGTTGTTTTTACTGTAACAGCGCCACCAAGTAAATCTCTTGTATCTGGTTTACCCTCTTGCCAAGTACCATTTACAATCTCACACTGAGTTCTTGTAAAAGAGGCATTTGACCTACCATACGCTCCTACGACAGCAGCACTATATGCTAAACCGTTTGCTCTAGCGCGAGTCAAAGTATCAAAAGCTTCACTTCCTGCACTACCGACATCTGATGGATTAGCGTTTACAGTTCTTGGATCAATTCCATGAACTGCCTCTCCATTTACGAAAGCAACAACCGAATTAGTAGTACAGTTACCCACTAAGTATGGGTCTTCTACCAAAGCTGTTATAATATTATCAACATTAAATACATCTAGAGTAAGTTCATTTACCTTTCCATCGGAAGATTGTTCAATAGAAGACTGGTTAACAGGAAAAGGAATGTAAGAAGTGCCATCATAGGTTACATTATATTGTAGATCAGCGGCAAGTTCCGCCCTAATATCTGCGAACCTAATAGGAAAATCATTCGGCCAAGTTCTACCTGTGCCATCCTCAGTTGGATTTCCTGCTTCATTAGGAGGATACCACTCACCTGGGTAAAACACCTCGTATAAACGAACCACAGGATTTTGAGTAAAAGCGTTTTTTTCTGCAATGAAAGGACTTGGAGAAATAGAAGTTATTGTAGAGGTTGCAGTGGTAGTTTCACCAGATCGAACATTAGATTGAAAAGGTAAAGAAGTTGTATTGAGTAAACCATTTGCACTGCCGGTGATAGTTATTGTGTTAGACTTAATTGTTTCACTTGCTGTAAACTCTTGTAAGACATTGTTAAGTTTAACTTTGACCTGTTTTGTATCTGTGTTTACATTCGCAATAAAACCAGTGGTTTTTGTAGTTACTCCAATAACAGTATTGCCAGGGACAAAACCTGACGCACTTGCCACAGATAAAATTACATCATAGTTTCTTGCGCTTGTCATTAATCATATGTCTCTTGAAGCTTAAAATTAACAGTATAAAAATTATCAGTCAAGGCTAACCCGTGAGATAATACTTGAGTTATTTGAAGAGGACCATCAAATCTAGCATTTATAGTACCACTTTCATTGATGTGTGACAAATTAAATGTGAAAGACTCAAACTCTCCGCTTCTTGCGTTGTAAAAGTTCTCAATCGCTGTCTTCTCAACTCCAGTTATATTAGTATATCTAAGGTTGTATGCCCTTTTAGGACGTCTTGATTTAAGTCTACGCTTTTCATATCCAGATTGAGAAGTAAAAGTGATTGTATCAAACTTTTTCTCTGATGAAAACCCTTTATCTGGTTTCCTATCTGCCATTGATGAAAATCTATCTTGAGTGCTGATTGTTCCATCAAAAACTCTTATTGATAAGCTGTCTGTAGGATCAACAGCTCCTAAAGGAGCACCTGTTAAAACATTAGGAGTGAAATCTGACACAGCAGCTATCGAAGGGGTTCTGTAACGTGTTGAATGTGCGTGTCTAACAAATTCAATATTGCCGTTATAAAACTCGCCTTTTGAGGCTAAATTACTATTAGAACCTATCGTGACATTTCCTGAAATAGCTTCACTAGACAGATAACTTTTATGTGCTACTTTAACATTATTCACAAACAGATTTAGATTCTGGGTGTTCATATCATATGAAACAGCTACATGATAGTTTGACCCACCATTTGCATTACCTCCGTAAAGCTCAGTAATAGTGCCTTTGTTATTAATCACAAAACCAACATTAGAATTAGCTCCAACTAATCGAAGGTTATAATTTTCATCAGCATCAAAGTGATTAACAAACAAGGACTGATTAGAAGTCATCGAAGTGCCTGTATCAGGCTTGAAAAATAAATCAAGAGTATAGTCTTTATCATGAATTTCAAAATCACCACTGCTAGGGATATATAGAAAATCATCTGATCCGTCTAGAGTAATATTTGAACCACTAAATACTGAAGTGCCTCCAAACTTTGTCAAAGTGTGATTACCAGAATCATCTGTTATATTGTTAGTAAAGTTTGTCAACAACCTAGTTGCAGCGTTATCGGCAATATCAATGCCATCATCACCTAAAACTGTTGATGGGTAAGTATATCCTAAAGGTGTTTGAAACACACCAGACAGGTAAACCATAAAATCAGTTGCAGACTGAACGTTAACTCCTTCAGGTAAAGAGAAAGTAGTAGTCTCACTATTAATGATGTAATTGTTACCATTTACAGTGCTTACAACTGTATTAGAATAATCAATCGCTCTAATAGCTGGTAAACTACGTGTAACTAAAAATCTTGAGGGAATCGTAACTGTTTTGATAGTAAGATTAGAAGCATTAGGTGCAGTTGTAAAAGAAACCGTATTAAAAGAGTTAGACATATCAAATGTAGATGTGCCTTGTTCCACACCATCAATAAAAGGTACCACCTCAGCTTTACTGTTTACAGGATTTGTTAAATTAAAGTCTGTTCTAGAAACACCTGTATTAGTAAATGTTTGCTCTGCTACAGTAGAAAACGCCGTGGTAGTTGGCGCAGTAGCATCATCTGGGTAAGTTGCCATATCTATCCTCCGGCTCTAAGTGATTTTCTAATTGGACCATTATTACTTAGGTCTCTCATAACTACATCAATAACGAACTTCTCGCCATCAAATCTTGGTTGTTGTGCCTCAGCGTCTTTAGGTGAGCCTTCGTTTTGAATATTAATTGATACGTCACCTGGCATTTTGCCTGTAGCATTCATGGCTCCAAGCGCTGGTCCTCCTATAGCCCTAGCAGCAGGTTTACGGATCACAAACTCACCCGGCTCTAGGAGTGCAGGAACTCGGTCACGTAGCATACCACCAGAAGCCATCTTAACTGGGCCGCCTAACATGCCTCCTCCTGTGCCACTAAACCCACTCATCACTGCATTCGATAAAAACTCCGCTGCTGGTTTTGCAACTGTTTCAGTAAAGAAAATTCTCTGAATGTCTTTTATTAATCCGCTGGCAAAATCTGAAAATCCGTCTTTTAAGTTTTTAAATGTCAAGGTTCCTTCGATTAGTGCATCATTAAGCTGCAAAAATCCATTTGTAAGTCCACTCTCTAAAGTATCTGCAACCGCATTACCCGCTGCGACTAAATTTCTTTGATAGCTTAACTCAAAAGCCTGCCTATCTCTAGCAAATTTAATTGCATTTTCAGCAATCTCTCTATCTATGCCAAGCTGCTCAAGTTTATTTTCAGTGAGTTGTAAAGTCGCTTGATCTTCAAGATCAAGAGTTTCTAACTTCTTAGCTAAAAGACGAGTTGCCTCTTTTTGCTCATCTTTAGTGCCTTGGATTCTAAGATCAAAAGTTTCATTTTGTAAATCTAGAACCTCCTCTAACTGAGCCACTAAGATTTCTCCTCTTAAAACGTCTCCCGTAGCAGACTGAGCTGCTGCTGATGCAGAAGATATCACACGTGATCTGCCTAGTTGAGCTTGCTCATCAATCTGTCCTCTAGACCCAGCTAGACTAGCACGGCCAGCTGCTATATTTGTTCTGCTGACTTGACCAGGAACTTGTACTCCGTCAAAATTAACATTTGGATTAAGTGCTTTTGCTGCCTGCATAAGTGCGTCAACAATCTTAGCCTCTTCTGCTAAAAATTCATTGTTAGCTTTAATCTCTGCGTCTAGGAACTTATACTTTTCATCAATGATATCTAACTCTGCCTGTTTTTGCACTCGAGTTTGTTCAACCCTACCTAGGTCAACGAGTTTTTGTGCCTCAATCTCTTTTATTCTATCTTGAGCCCTAGAAATATCATTTTTAGCCTCAGTTATTTGTTGCTGTACTTTTGAAGCCTCAAGCGCTTTTTCAGCTTCAAGCACCTTTGTTTCATTTTCAAGAGATATGCGTTGTATTTGTCTCTCTTCTAAGAGCTGTTCTCTTTTTCTCTGGCTAGCATTTAGTGCATCTCTTGCAGATTGTCTTACGAGTTCCTCTTCTCTAGCGATTGCATTCAACCTAGCAGTAGTTTTCTTTTCTTCAATATCTAACTCAAGTTTTAGAATTTGCTGTCTTGTGAGCACTGATTGTTGTTGAGCACGCTCTAATCGCTGCTCAGATGCCCTAACTGCTCTATCATCGCTAGCGCCCGCTCGAATATTCTCTCCAGCTACCCTTAGTCTAGCGATCCTCTCCAAGACCTCGGCCTGTTTATCTGCCTCAACGTTTATCTTTTGTTGTGCAACTAATTGTGCTTCTGTATTTTTGAATTGCTGTTCGCGCAGTGTCGCCACGGCTTGCTCTATCTCAAGTCTACGAGTAGTTAACGCAGTGTTAGTCAATCTAGCCTGCTCTCTTGCTTGATTTCGGTTTTGAACCTCTAATAGCATCGCTTGTAATTTTAACGCTTCTGTCTGTCTCTCTAGGCCCTCTAGTCTTTTTTCTTCAGTTTTCACGATTTTTGCAGTTGCAATCACATTTTTTAAATTGAAGCCAAAAGCAGCTTTTTGTGCAGCTAAAAATGCACTCTCGGCTTTACGACGCTCAGCCTCAGTCGCTAAACCCTTTTCCTGTTGTTTAGTAATTTCTTCAAGAACTAGTTTTGTGGCTTTAAGTCTTTCAGATC
>MDSZ01084956.1_pt1 | contig 25845 bp, 19 predicted proteins | sample 811201 | NCBI WGS metagenome assembly MDSZ01 (sample SAMN05326647, study PRJNA326480) | marine metagenome | isolation source: seawater | place: Indian Ocean: North | collected 2010 | reverse complement strand
TGCCTTTAAAATCATCCAGACCGCGGATGTCCGGGCGTTGTGGTACAGATAAACAACCCGTTGCCATGATGCAGAAATTAGCCTGCACCTCGTCTCCTTGATCTGTTTGTACGAGCCATGTGTTCGTATCTGTCTGGAACAGGGCCCCCTTGACCCTTGTTTTGAAACGGGTGTCCTTCCGGAGGTCGAACCGTTGGCTGACATGGCGAGCGTAGTCCAAAATTTCGGGCTGAGATGCATAGCGTTCAGACCACTGCCATTCCTGTTCGAGTTCGGGTGAAAATGAAAATGAGTAGGCCAAGCTTTCTGCGTCGCAGCGGGCTCCGGGATAACGATTCCAGTACCAGGTGCCGCCTACGTCATCGCCAGCCTCAAAAATGACTGCTGTCATTTGCAGGCTTCTTAACTTGTGCAGCATGTACATCCCAGCAAAGCCCGCGCCGACGATAACGGCGTCGAAGTTTTCTTTTGGCATGGCTCTTTTATTTTGGTGCGAAGCGCTGACCAGCATCTACGCGGATTGTCCCGCCGTTCATCATCGCATTCTCATAGATAGAGATGGCCTGGATAGCGTAGTGCTTCGGCTCGCCCATACGTTTTGGAAACGCAGCATCCTTTACCAGGGCGTTCGCGAACTCGTCTGGAATGCCTTTAGTCAAGCCTGTACTGAAAAGACTTGGGGCGATAGCATTCGCCCTAATACCGACGCTGCCTAGATCCCGAGCCATGACAAATGTCATGCCTGCAATGCCGGCTTTAGCGGCGGAATATCCTACCTGTCCGATCTGACCTTCAAAGGCGGCAATCGAGGCAGTATTAATAATGCAGCCTCGCTCACCCTCTTCATTAGGTTCATTATCGGCCATTTTTGAGGCTACGAGGCGGGATATATTAAATGCAGAGATGAGATTCAGATCAATACAGTGCTGAAACTCTTCGAGGGGATGCGGTCCCTCTTTGGTCAGGGTGCGTTTGGCTAGGCCGCCTCCTGCAGAATTACAGCAGAAGTGCACGCTACTGAGGGCGTCGACTGCTGCATTGATCGCAGTTTCCGTACCTTCCCAATCCATGACGTTGACCTCGTGAAAGGTGCCTCCCAGTTCCTCAGCAACAGCTGCGCCATCTGAGGAGGGCAAGTCTAGAATCGCGACTTGGCCACCTCGGGACTTAAATAACTCAGCGGTTGCCCGGCACATGCCCGAGGCGCCACCAACAAAAATGCCTTTATGATCTTTAATTTCCATCCGATTTTCCTGTCTGTTGTTATATAGGACGCGGTTACGACCACCAAACCGCTCATGTTACCAAGGGGGAGAGTCTGGTTAAACAGGACTCAGTGAGGACAAAAATGACTCTCCATGGCCGAGCGGCGAAAGGTCGAAAATATCAGCCAGCGTCTGTCCAAGATCAGCAAAAGTCGACCTTACGCCTAGATCAATCTTTTTGATGCCTCGATACCAGATGAGAGCAGGCACATACTCACGCGTATGGTCGGTTCCTTGCCAGGTAGGATCGCAGCCGTGATCTGATGTTAAGATCAGAAGATCATCCCCCGCCATGGCTGATTGAATGTCAGGCAAGCGACTATCGAGATACTGTAAAGCTCTTGCGTATCCGATGGGGTCTCTTCGGTGGCCGAAATCCTGATCGAAATCTACTAGGTTGGTAAAGATCAGGCTGTCTGTTATGTCTGATTTGATTGCAGAGAGGGTGTTATCGAGCAACGATTCAAGACCATTGGCCTTGGTTGATTTAGATACTCCACGATGAGCGAAGATGTCCGATATCTTACCGATTCCATGAACAGTTCGACCTTGGGCTGTCAAAGCATCTAGTAAAGTTTCTGAAGGAGGCGAGATAGCATAATCACGGCGATTACCGGTTCGGATGAAGTTACTTGGACTATCGCCGGAGAAGGGTCGCGCGATAACTCTGCCTATGTTCGCGTCGTAGAGCAACTCTCGGGCTGTTTCGCAGAACCGGTAAAGATTGTCGAGCCCGAATATTTCTTCGTGAGCCGCTACTTGAAATACACTATCAGCAGACGTGTAACAGATTGGTCTTCTGGTTTGCAGGTGTCTAGTACCTAGCGAACGGATTATGTCAGTCCCCGACGCATGACAGCAACCGAGCACGCCCGAAACATTGGTTCGGGCGATAAGAACATTGAGAAATTCCTCAGGGAAACAATCTGGTTTATTTGGATAGTAGCCCCAATCAAATAAAACCGGGACACCTGTCATCTCCCAATGGCCACTAGGCGTGTCTTTGCCACTACTTATTTCGCTGCAGGCAGCATAGGCGCCTTCGATATTGTCAACCTTTTCGACAGGAACAGGGTCATCGGACACTGATCTAAGCGCTTCCAGAAGTCCGAGTTTACACAGATTAGGCAGTGCAATAGGTTGATGCAGTTCCTGCTCATATGTTTTACATAAATTAGCGAAAGTGTTGGCACCCTTGTCACCAAATTTTTCGGCGTCGGGCGCGTAGCCGATGCCGAATCCATCGATGACTAATAGGATTGCTCGATTGAAGTTCATTCCTAATTATAACTGGTTATTGACATGAAAGTTTCGGAGCAGCTATGAGCTTTTAATCACTTCTCTCTTCAAGTTACTGCGGTAAATCGATTCATTCTGACCCGCTGGGACTTCAGGTTCCGTTATAGTAATCTCGCCGATTCTTTTCACTCAACTTACACCATCATGAGCATACAATGTTAATTGTCCAGGGATTGGCCGGCATTTGCGCCATATTATTGATTGGTTACATGCTGTCGTCCCATCGCGCTCTTATCAAATGGCGAGCCGTTGGCGGGGCTTTCTTGGTGCAGTTGATCTTAGGTGCTCTCGTTCTGTATTACCCGCCAGGCAAAGCTCTACTGGAAGCTATCGCTGCCATGGTTCTCAGTGTGCTCGGGTATGCTCAAGCAGGTATGGCTTTCATGTTCGGTGACTTTGCGTCCACTAACTATGGTTTTGTCTTTGCGCTACAGGTTCTTCCAATTATCGTATTTTTTGCGTCGTTGATCGCTGTGTTCTATCACCTTGGAATTATGGAGCGAGTCGTGAGTATTATCGGTGGTTTTATTCGGATCATTCTCGGGACGACCAGAGCGGAATCTATGTGTACGGCGACTAATATCTTCATAGGCCAGTCTGAATCACCTATCGCCATAAAACCTTTTTTAACGCACATGACCAAATCGGAAATATTCGCTGTGATGGTAGGTGGCATGGCGACAGTGTCGGGTTCTGTTTTAGGGGGCTATGCCGCGGCCGGCGTGGAGATGCAGTACCTGATCGCAGCCAGTTTTATGGCTGCGCCTGCAGCCTTAATGATGGCTAAGCTAATTCGACCGGAAATTGAAGAACTGACATCTGATTCTGCTGATGTCCATGAAGAAATCATCAAAGCGCGCGCGGTCAATGTCATAGACGCTGCCGCACAGGGCGCAATCCAAGGTATGCAACTCGCTTTTGCTATTGGTGCTCTTTTACTGGCTTTTATTGGCCTTATTGCCATGATGAACGGGCTTATAGGATGGCTAGGTGGCTTGTTGGGCTTTGAATCGGTCACGTTACAGGAGCTTCTAGGTTTGTTTTTCCAGCCGGTGGCATTTCTCATAGGAGTGCCTTGGGAAGAAACCGGGCAGGTGGGCAGTCTGCTGGGACAGAAATTTATGTTGAATGAATTTATCGCATATTTGGACTTCGTCGCGAATCATCAAAATCTTTCATCTCGGACGCAAGCTATTGTCACTTTTGCTCTTTGTGGTTTTGCCTGTCTTTCCTCTATAGCTATAGTTGTTGGTGGCATAGGTGTCTTAGTGCCGGAGCGTCGACAGGAGATGTCCGAGCTAGGTCTGCTTGCTGTTATCGCAGCTACATTGGCAAATCTCATGAGCGCAACAATAGCTGGAATTATGATATCGATATAATGATGAGAGAGCTCAAACGTAATGAGGGACTGCCATTTTCTGGAGAACTGTTTCAGCATATCCGGGTTAACAAGAGTGCCGTGGAACATCGCGCTGGTACATTCAGTAGACGGAGAAGTGTAAAGAAGTCTCATCAAGCTGCATGGCTTCTCAAGGCAATTTCCTGCATCGATCTGACAACTTTGTCTGGAGACGACACACCAGCAAAGGTGAGCAGGCTTTGCGCGAAAGCTTGTCATCCACTGCGGCAGGACTTGCAGCAGGCGCTCGGGATTGCGGAATTCAATCTGCAAACTGGCGCGGTCTGCGTCTATCACAATATGATTCCACATGCAGTCAAGGCATTAATTAATTCCGATGTGCCGGTAGCAGCGGTTTCAACCGGCTTTCCTGCAGGCCAGATACCGCGTCGACTCAAGATAGCGCAGGTTAGGGACGCCGTTAAGCTTGGCGCAACCGAAATAGATATTGTTATTAGTCGTGAAGCAGTGCTTACCGGAAACTGGCGTGAGCTTTACGAAGAGGTAGCTGCTTTCCGAGCGGCATGTGGTGATGCCCACCTTAAGACGATTCTTGCGACTGGAGAGTTAGGCACCTACAGCAATGTAGCGCGAGCCAGTTGGGTTTGCATGATGGCGGGAGCCGATTTTATCAAGACAAGCACCGGTAAAGAATCGGTAAACGCTACGCTTCCAGTCACTCTTGTTATGTTGCGCGCTATACGTGATTACTACGAAGAGACTGGTTATAAAATCGGTTTCAAGCCGGCAGGTGGTATCAAACAAGCCAAGGAGGCCATCGATTTCCTCATTCTGATGAAAGAAGAGTTGAGTGATGATTGGCTGTCTCCGGCCTTATTCAGATTCGGTGCGAGTTCGCTGCTCAACGATATTGAGAGGCAATTGGAGCATTATGTTACAGGTCGATATTCAGCGGATTATCGACACGCGACGAGCTAGGAGCTAGGAATGTCTGTACGACAAGTTTTAGATGAAATGGATTATGGGTCTGCATCGGAAAATGACCATGAGGCCCGTCTCTGGTTAGATTCTTATCGGCGCCGTTTTGGGCACATGATCGGTGGTCAATGGGTATACAGTCGACAAACTTTTGATGCTTTCGCTCCTGCAACCGGTGAAAATCTAGGGCGGTTATCTAAAGCGACAGCTGGAGATATCGATGAGGCGGTCAATGCAGCGAACGCCGCATATCCGAAGTGGCGTGGATTAAGCGATCATCAAAGGGCCAGACACCTTTACGCGTTGGCACGAGCTATTCAGAAGCACTCGCGCCTCTTTGCAACGCTTGAATCCCTGGACAATGGCAAGCCAATACGCGAATCGAGAGATATTGATATTCCGCTAGTTGCGCGTCACTTCTACTATCACGCCGGTTATGCGCAGATAAGGAACCGCGAGTTTCCGAATTATCGACCTGTCGGGGTAGTGGCTCAGATCATCCCCTGGAATTTTCCTCTCCTGATGCTTGCCTGGAAAGTCGCTCCTGCGCTTGCTATGGGTAACACCGTTGTATTAAAGGCCGCCGAAGATACCTCCTTGTCTGCCATTCTCTTCGCGCAAATATGCCAGCAAGCAGGACTTCCGCCGGGCGTTTTTAATCTGCTGCTGGGCGATGGTAAGACGGGCTCGGCGTTGGTTCAGCATACCAATATACAAAAAGTAGCCTTTACAGGTTCCACAGCAGTCGGCAGAGAGATCAGGCAGGTGCTTGCGGGTTCAGGTAAACGTCTGTCACTTGAACTGGGCGGCAAGTCTCCGTATCTCGTATTTGAAGATGCTGATATAGATAGCGCTGTTGAGGGACTTGTCGATGCCATCTGGTTCAATCAAGGACAAGTCTGCTGCGCCGGCTCGCGTTTGTTGATTCAGGAATCTATCGCCGAGCAGTTTATTCGGAAACTGAAGCGGAGGATGTCGCGTCTTTTGATTGGGAACAGTCTCGACAAGAATATAGATATCGGCGCTGTCGTCAGTGCCACGCAGTTAGATCGAATCAAGAACATGGTATCCGCTGGTGTCGCTGAGGGAGCAGAGCTTTGGCAACCAAAGGGCGACATGCCCGAAAGTGGATGTTTCTATCCACCGACTTTGTTGACTAGTGTTGAGCCGGCGCACTCAATCGCACAAGAAGAAATCTTTGGCCCCGTGTTAATAGTGATGGCTTTTCGTACTCCTGCGGAAGCCGTTGAGTTGGCGAATAACACCCGATATGGCTTGGCAGCGAACATATGGACAGAAAATATTAACGAAGCAATGGATGTCGCGGCTCAGATCAAAGCAGGGACTATCTGGATTAACAGTGCAAACACCTTTGATGCCAGTGTCGGCTTCGGTGGTTATCGTGAATCTGGATTCGGACGGGAAGGAGGACCGGAAGGTCTAGTCGAGTACCTGGAAAGGAATGTGCATTTAGCGGGACAGCCGTTTGAAGGTAAAGAAAACCGAAAACGTTTGCCGTCGCTCGGTACAAAAATTGATCGAACGCCGAAGCAATATATTGGTGGCAAACAAACTAGGCCTGATGGTGGATACAGTACACTCTATCGAGATGCGGCTGGTAATCAGATAGCAGAGCTGCCCAAAGGTAATCGGAAAGACATACGTAATGCCGTAGAGGCAGCCAGGGCCGCGAGAAGTTGGCCTGCGATGACCGGGCATCAACGTGCTCAGATTTTGTTCTATCTAGCTGAAAATCTGGAATATCGTCGCGATGAGTTTGTTCGTTTACTTGTTTGCCTTTCGGGTCAGCCCGTATCGCGTGCCGAATCCGAATTTTCTTTGGCTCTATCGCGTTTATTTGCTTGTGCAGCGTATACCGACAAATTCGAAGGTAGCGTGCATCTGCCAGATAAGAACAAGGTTGCTTTGGCAATGAAAGAGCCTTTAGGGGTGATCGGTATAATGGCGCCAGAGGAAAGTCCTCTGCTTGGCCTGCTGTCAACTACATTTTCAGCTGCGGCAATGGGGAACCGTGTTGTGCTTGTTCCTTCCGAAACATACGCGTTAGTCGCCACTCATCTGTATCAGGTGTTCGATACTTCTGATATTCCGGCAGGTGTTTTCAATATTGTATGTGGCCCAAGACAAGAATTAGCCAGAACCCTAGCGGGGCATGGCGATGTTGACGGTATTTGGTGCTGGGAGACAGAGACTATCTGCAAAGAAGTAGAATATTTAGCGTCTGAAAATATGAAGCGGTCTTGGTTGAGCAATGGAAACTATCGAAATTGGCATGATGATGAGCAGTCCTCTGGTATTGAGTTCTTCGAGCATGCCGTAAATATTAAGAATATTTGGGTGCCCTATGGGGTATAGAGGAGTAATGCATGTCTACACCACACATTGCCGCTGAGCACGGAGACTTTGCCAAGATTGTTTTGATGCCAGGGGATCCTTTGCGTGCCAAATTTGTCGCGAATTCTTTTCTGGATGATGCCCGTTGTGTGAACGAAGTTAGAAACATGCTGGCCTATACTGGTAATTACGAAGGTTTACCCGTTTCCGTAATGGGTGGCGGCATGGGAATGCCTAGTACCTCGATCTACGCGACTGAACTGTTTCAGGAATTTGGCGTGGAAACGATCATCCGTGTTGGCAGTTGTGGCTCTATCCATACGGACGTTAATGTTGGCGATCTCATCGCCGCCATGGGAGCTTCGACGGATTCTAACGTTAATCGTTTACGTTTCCTTGATCATGATTTCGCTGCCATAGCCGATTATGGACTGCTGAGTGCGTGGGTGAGAAAAGCGGAAGAGTCTGCGATCGATGTGACTGTCGGAAATATTTTGTCGACAGATACTTTTTATCATCTGACCGATGAGATCTACCAAGTTGCAGCGCGTTTACAGATTGTGGCTGTCGAAATGGAAGCGGCGGCGCTCTATCGAATCGCAGCTGAGCAAGCGGGCCGAGCGCTGTGCGTTTTGACAGTCAGTGATCACATTATCAAAGGTGAAAAGATGACTGCCGTCGAACGAGAGACATCTTTTTCTGAGATGATGAAGGTTACCCTTGATAGTTTGACTCAGAATTGACATTAAAAGGAGAGAATCATGCCTGTAGAAATCGTAGCGGAAGATCATTTGGCGATAATTACGTTAAATCGGCCTGAAGCAAGAAATGCTATCAACGGCGAGATGGCTTCAACAATGGAAGCTTGTCTCGATGAATATGAAGAGAACCCGGATTTATGGTGTGCAATTCTGCGTGCAGAAGGAACAGTGTTTTCTGCTGGTGCAGACCTGAAAGAGGTTTCTGCGGGCAATGGCGCTAAGCTTGCGACCCGAAAGGGTGGGTTTGCCGGTATTACTCGACGAGAGCGGACTAAACCTCTAATCGCGGCGATTCAAGGTACGGCGGTTGCAGGGGGGTGCGAGATATCTCTGGCATGTGACCTCATCGTTGCCTCTACCGAGACAGTGTTTGGCCTTGCTGAAGTCAAGCGATCTCTGGCTGCAGCTGCTGGTGGTTTATTTCGTCTACCAAGAGCGTTGGGTATGGCAACTGCGATGGAAGCCATTATGACTGGGGAGCCAATACCAGCTCAGCGTGCATACGAACTCGGTATGGTTAATAAAGTGGTATCACCGGATGAGGTCATGGTTGAGGCTCGTGACTTGGCGAAAAGGATACTTTGCAATGCTCCTCTGGCGGTATTTGCTAGCCGCAAAGTCGCCGCCCGCGCAATGATGGATGGTGACGATGATCTGTGGCGGGCGAGCGGTGAAGCTATGCGGAGTCTTGCCTCGACAGAGGACTACAAGGAAGGACCGTTAGCTTTTATTGAAAAGCGAGATCCAGTCTGGAAAGGGCGTTAGATTATTAACCTGGGCAGGTCCATCAGTCTGCCCAGGTAATTGGCTCACTTATTCGGATTGATTAGGTACTTCTCGCCTGTTGCCATCCTGCCATACGTGTTGATGGCTTCAAGACTTAGTGCCTCGGCTAACGAAATTTCACTGGTATAGTGGCTTGCGAAAGTTGTCTTAATTTCGTCCGCAACTCGTTGTCGGAGTATGTCCGCGGCTTCAGTCCCGATCTTTTGCAAGAAAGGAGTTAGAAGCCAGCCGCCCAGACCCCATGACATACCGAAATTTCGGCTAAGGGTCGTTGTTGTGCGGTCCAATCCTCCGTATATGTAAACCTGCTTGTATTGTTCAGAACCATAACGGCTGTAACTATTGGCGCTTTTTTGAGCTGCAGCCTCCATACATGACAGCAAATTACTTGCCAGTGTGCCGCCGCCGGTAGCGTCGAAGGCAACGTACGCGCTTGTCGTGGTGATTGCTTCGGTAAGATTATTCATGAAATTGCCTTCGCCGCTGTTACATACATGTGTGGCGCCAAGATTTGTCAGCAGATCAACGTGTTCTTGTTTCCGAACGACGTTGACCAGTTCGATGCCGTCCTGTAGGCAAATTTTTTGCAGCATTTGGCCGAGATTTGAGGCGGCAGCTGTGTGACAAAGTGCCGAAAAACCCTCTGCTTTCATGGTTTCTACCATGCCCAATGCCGTTAAAGGGTTGACGAAGCAGGACGCGCTCTCAGCTGAAGTAACTCCCTCGTGCATGGCGAGACATTGCTTTGCTTTGACGACACGGTATTGGCTGTACATTGCGCCGCCTAAAATACCTACGGTTTTACCAAGCAGTGATTGAGCAAGTTCGCCGGATCCTGCGTCGACTACGACTCCGCCACCTTCATTGCCTACCGGTAAAGCTTGACCAACTCGTGCTGCGACAGCTCCCCTTAACTTTTCAGGGATTGTTGCGCTAATGGTTGGTGCTTCTGCGCTGCCGCCTGCCTTCGCCGTTGACATGTCAGCCATGCCAAACAGCAGTCCCAAATCAGACGGATTGATTGGTGACGCTTCGACCTTTACCAGGACTTCGTTCTCGCCGGGTTCAGGCACCGGTATTTTCGCAAGCGATAGCTCCAAAGTCCCGCCATCTGTGACTAGTGATTGTAGTTGTAGCTGATCTGCCATTTTTAGCTGCTCCCGTTCTGATGGTTTCTATTTTCGGTTATTTCAAGCCTTCCTCTGAGAAGATTTTCTGAATCTTCTCCATCTCATCTGCTGCTGCTTTTTGTCGACGCCACATCTCCGCATAAAGTCCGTTGGACTCAATGAGCTCATCGTGAGCTCCGCACTCAATAATTCGTCCTTCGCTTAATACCAAGATTTCATCCGCGTCAACGATAGTTGATAATCGGTGCGCAATGATCAACGTCGTTCTATTTTTTGATACCTCCGTAAGAGCTAATTGAATATCTTTCTCTGTATTAACGTCTAAGGAGGAGGTTGCTTCATCCAGTATCAGTATTGAAGGGTTTTTCAGCAGAGTTCTCGCGATAGCTACGCGTTGCTTCTCGCCCCCCGATAGTTTCAGGCCTCGTTCTCCAACCCGCGTGTCGTAACCTTGAGGCAGCGATATAATGAAGTCGTGAATGCTGGCAAGTTTCGCAACTACTTCTACCTCGGTATCGCAGGCGTCGGGCCTACCGTAACGAATATTATACCGAATGGTGTCGTTAAACAGGACTGTATCTTGTGGGACGATACCGACATTGTCACGCAGGCTAGTCTGTGTGACGCGCTTGATGTCCTGGTTATCTATCGTAATGTTACCTTGTTGCACTTCGTAGAAGCGATAGAGTAACCGAGATATCGTTGACTTGCCGGCACCGCTTGCACCAACGACTGCAAGTGTTTTACCCCGATTGATACTGAAACTGATGTCCTGGATCACCGGCACGTTCTCTTCGTACTGAAAGCTTACATTGTTAAATCTGACTTCTGCGTTCGTTACTTGGAGATCTCCGGCATCTGTTCTGTCTTTAATTTCGGGCTTAAGATCGAGTAACTGGAACAGGTATTCCATGTCAATCAGTGACTGTCGAATCATACGGTAGGACGACCCTAAAAACCCTAGGGGAATGAAGAGTTGTAGCATGAAGGTGTTCAACATCACTACTTCACCTACAGTGAGGTGTCCTGCAGCATAGTCCTTTACGGCGATAATGAGAATTGCTACTTGACAAACAATGCGGATCACTAGTTGTCCGCCGTTTAGAAGGCCCAGGGTGGTCTGGCTCTTAATTGAAGCCTCCTGGTAACGCGCCAGTGCATCGTTGTACCGTCTACTTTCGTAAGCTTCGTTGCGAAAATATTTGACTGTTTCAAAATTTAAAAGGCTATCGACGCCAATCGATGTGGCTCTTGATTCTTGCGTGACCATCGCTCTACGAAATCGAGTACGCCATTCAGTGAACAAGAGTGTGAAGGCAATGTAGGCTGTTACGGCGAGCAGAATAACTGTGACGTATTTTTGGGGGTATGATATCGCAAGGTAAACTGATACCAGAATGATCTCGAAGATAGTCGGTGCGATATTGAAAGCAAATAGACCGATGATCTGTTGCAATGCCCTTGTTCCTCTTTCGATAGCGCGTGAAAGTCCGCCAGTTTTGCGATCGAGGTGGAAGCGCATGCTAAGTTCGTGCAGGTGACCGAAAGCTTTGAGTCCAATTAATCTTTGGGCGAATTCGGAAACAGGTGTGAATACAGCAGCCCTGATTTCGGTTAATGCTCCAGGCAGAAAAATCATTGACCCGTAAAGAATGGTCAGTCCCATCAAGACTGACATCGCCTGACCGTCCATCTCTGCGTTTACTAGCTTCTCCAGACCATCAACAAGATCCTTCAAAACGATTGGTCCGTAAACGTTCGCGACCCGACCTAAGATCAGGCAGGCTAGTGCAATCATGACACGAGTTCGCATATCGCGACGATCTTTGGGCCACAAAAAAGGCAGCACTGCCTTAATGGTTTGTAGAGCAGTGCGTTTTTCGACTCCTTCTATAGTCAAGGGGTCGTCGAATGCTGTGGCGTGATTAAAGTGGTCCATTCTCTCGCACGATTAATGTGTTCTCGAATTTAGTAGAATTTGAATCGGTATTGCGTAGATAACTTATTGCATCTTCAGTAATAGAATAATGGGAATTTTTGTAATTGATGTCGTTCTACCTGCTAAGTTAAAGCTTAGTTATTATAATTTTTCTTTCAAAACCGCTGAGCAGATTATTTGAAATCTCTTGATTTCAGAGAAAAGTGTTCGAGATAGATGCTTAAATCCTCGATGTGACCAGCTATGACGTGAATAACCGACGCTTTTCTTTCCAGCACCCCCTTGATTAACAAAAGCCGTCCTTGGGTCACTGCAGCTCGGTAGGTTTCCAACACACGTGTCCAGATAACGACATTGATATTATCTGTTTCATCTTCAATCGTCAGAAAAAGCACTCCCGAAGCGGAGGAAGGTCGCTGCCGGCCCGTGACGATTCCGGCTATCCGAACGAACCTGCCATGATTAATTTTGGTCAGGTCTGTTGCTCTTTTGCATCGGTGAAATGGTAAATCGTGTTGCTCTCTTAGCATCGCCATAGGGTGCCGTCCGAGTGTTAAGCCCAGACTGGTGTAGTCTGCCCTTAGATCATCTGTTTCCATTGGGGCTGGCAGAATGACTGGTGTTTCATCAATATGGGTCGATACGCTCGTTCTAGCATTGGCCCCTTGTGAACCGAGTAAAGGTGATTCGGGCATTAAGCCTCTCGCTTGCCAATGGGTTTGGTAGCGATGTCCTGATAGCGTTTTAAAAGCGCCACCTTCTGTTAGCCGAGCAAGATCACCCTTATCAATCATGGCTCGGTGAGTGATATCTTTAAGATCGTTTATTGGTGCGTTGTTTCTCGCCTCGATGATTCTTTGAGCCGTATTTTGTTTAAGGCCTTTAATGCGTTGGAAGCCTAGCCGGATAGCTGGTTGAGTTGATGCTATTTCACCCTGACGAGACGGCTTTTCGAGTGTTGATTCCCAGCCACTACAATTTATGTCGACGGGTCTGACTTCGATATCATGTCGTTTTGCATCCTGTACTAGTTGTGACGGTGAATAAAAACCCATGGGTTGGCTATTCAGCAAACCACAATAGAAAGCGGCGGGCTCATGACGCTTCAGCCATGCTGAAACATAAACCAGCAATGCAAAGCTCGCTGCATGCGATTCAGGAAAACCGTAATCGCCAAAACCCTTGATCTGTTCGAAGATGCGTTCAGCAAACTCTCGATTATGACCACGATCTAACATCCCACTAACTAATTTCTGCTGAAACCTACCTAGACCTCCTTTGCGTTTCCAAGCAGCCATAGCACGTCTTAACTGGTCAGCTTCGCCTGGAGTGAAACCAGCGGCTACCACTGCAAGCTTGATAACCTGTTCCTGGAAAATAGGTACCCCAAGGGTTCGTTCTAATACTTCCTTGATATCATCATTGGCGTAAGTGACTTTTTCTTCGCCATTTCGGCGTCTCAAGTAGGGGTGGACCATTTTGCCTTGAATGGGGCCAGGCCTGACAATGGCCACTTCAATCACGAGGTCATAAAAGTTTTTTGGCTTCAGCCTGGGCAGCATGGACATCTGTGCTCTTGATTCGACCTGAAAAACGCCAACGCTGTCGCCCTGTTGCAGCATGTGGTAGGTCAGTGGGTCTTCTGCTGGAATGTTGGCTAGGGATAGGTTCATGTCCCGATAGCTGTTGATCATATCGAAACTTTTACGAATTGAGGTCAGCATGCCTAGAGCTAATACATCCACCTTCAAAAGACCCAATGACTCCAAGTCGTTTTTGTCCCATTGGATAATAGTACGCTCCGCCATGCTGGCATTTTCAATAGGCGCTAGTTGAGATAACGGGCCGCTTGAGATAACGAAACCTCCAACATGCTGTGACAGGTGCCGGGGAAAACCCAGGATCGCATCGATCAGACTCAGGAACTGATCAATGATGATGCTGCGGGGGTTAATGCCGGCCTCGGCAAATCTTTCCTCAAGGACTTCTCGCTTATCCCACCAGGACAGGGATTTGGCCAGATGATTAACCAGTTGCTGGTCGAGACCGAGAGCTTTGCCAACATCTCGAATTGCGCTCCTGGGCCTGTAGGTGACAACGGTTGCGGCCAGGGCTGCTCGATGGCGCCCATATTTTTTGTAGATGTACTGTATGACCTCTTCACGACGTTCGTGCTCGAAGTCCACATCGATGTCGGGTGGCTCGTTTCTTTCCTTTGAGATAAACCGTTCGAATAAGAGGTTAACCCTGGCTGGATCGACCTCGGTAATTTCCAGGCAATAGCAAACAGCGCTGTTGGCTGCTGAGCCTCGCCCCTGACAGAGAATGTCCTGACTTTTGGCAAACTGAACGATATCGAAAACCGTTAGGAAGTAATACTCGTAGGCCATTTCGGCTATCAGAGTGAGCTCCTTTTCGATCAGTCGCAGCACGGCAGGAGGAGCGCCGTAGGGCCATCTTTTTTCAGCTCCACAATAAGCCAGCTGTCTTAAATAAGCTGAGGCTGTTAAGCCAGGAGGTACCAATTCTTCGGGGTACTCGTAACGCAATTCATCCAGGGAGAACTGACACATGTCGGCTATGGCGCACGAGGCAGTCAATAACCCGGCAGGGTAGAGCTCAGTAATCTGTTTGATGGATCGCAGGTACTTTTCTCCGTTGGCCGGTAATAGCCGACCAGCCAGCTGGATTGATTGCTGCATCCTAACAGCGGAGATGACATCAAGCAGTTGCTTTCGGTCGTGATGGTGCATGCGGACATCGCCCGCGGCGACTATGGGTAGATCGAATTGTTGAGATAACCTGAAATTATGCTCGTAGCACGTAATACTTTTACCGTCAGGAAATGCTTCAAGACCCAACCATAATCTGTCGGGGAAAAACTCCTTTAACAGGCTCGCGGATGCCTCATGGTGTGTGTCTGGTTCACCGGGAAACCAGATAACGATGCATTGGTCGGTAGCAAACTCCAGGTCCTTTAGCGCCAGGCGATACGTCCCTTTTTCGGCCCGGCGCCGAGCCAAGGTAATCAGATTGCAGATCTGGCCATAGCCGGTGCGGTTAGGTGCCAGAAGTACCAGGAGCAGATCATCATCGAGTTGAAATTCACTGCCGATGATCAATTTGATGCCATGTTCCTTGGCAGCTACGTGGGCCTTGACGATCCCCGCCATCGTGCATTCGTCGGTAATGGCGATGGCCCTGTAACCCAGCTTTGCTGCCTGCATGACCAGTTCTTCCGGGTGAGATGCCCCCCTGAGGAAAGAGTAGTTACTTATACAATGCAGCTCTGCATAAGCCATGGTTTAACGCGATCTTGATATTTATATTACTGTATATATATACAGTAATATAAATAAGTGTGGCTGCGGATTCAAGACCCGAAGTCACAGGGTGAAGAGCGGTCAAAGGATGAAAAATCGCATTAACTAATGCGTTTCCGAGGGGATTCATTCTGTGTCGGGTGGTCTGTTAATAACTTCCCCGGCCAACAGACTGGCACGTAAATGACGGGGTGTCTTGTCATCACAATCGAAAGCAGGATGCGCGTAAACTGGTTATCGCGGTTTCGACCGATGATTAGGTCTGATTAACGAAGGATGACTACAGGAATGCGCGGCTATAGTAGCAAAAGATAAAGTTATCGCTTTCCACTACGTTTTGCGGAATGAATCCGGAGAAGAAATCGAAAACAGCCATGGCGATGAGCCGATGGTTTATCTTCATGGTGGTTATTGAAACGTTTTACCGACGCTGGAAGACGCTCTCGAAGGCAGGTAGCCAGGAGATAAGTTTGACGTCACGTTGCCGCCCCAGCACGCCTATGGCCTTCGTTTAGCCGATGTCCAGCAGCGGGTCCTCATTAAACACCTGTTGACTCGATCGAAACGATACCGTCCGGGGATGGTAGTCAAAGTGAATACCACAGACGGACCAAGAGATGTGATCATTGTCAAAGTTGGTAAATTCAATGTAGATGTTGGCACCAATCATCCCCTGGCTGGAATAACCCTGACATTCGACGTCGAGATCATCGATATCCGTACGGCGACCGATGAAGAAATTAGTCATCGCCAAAGCTATGGCTGGGAACCGTCTGCGGGCCATCACCACTGACGCACAAAACGTTCATCTAGGACACTCCCATAGAGCATTGTCCGCTATTCAATGATTTCTTGGCCCGATTGATTTTATACTGATTTTTTTTAGCAGGATGATTAACTATGGAAAATATCGCAGGTAAGGTCGCCTTCGTTACGGGAGGGGCCAGCGGTCTGGGGCTGGCCATGGTGCAGTCATTCACTGCAGCGGGTATGAAAGTCGTCATTGCTGATGTTGAAGAAGCAGCGCTTGAGCAAGCACGCATTCTGTTTGCGGATACCAATGCAGAGGTAATCTGTATGCAGGTGGACGTGTCTGATCGGGACGCGATGGCCAGCGCTCGCGAAGAGACTCTGGCGGCATTCGGCAAAGTACATGTCGTGTGCAACAACGCCGGGGTGGCCCGAAACGGGAACCTTGCCGATATGACTTACCAGGATTGGGACTGGGTAATGAAGGTCAACGTCGATGGGGTGATTAACGGTGTGGTGACCTTTGTCAATGATATGAAATCCCACGGTGAAGGAGGACACTTCGTTAACACAGCGTCGATAGCTGGTCAGTATGGCATGCAGGGATTGGGTATTTACTGTGCCGGTAAGTTCGCTGTTGTCGGGCTCTCCGAATCCTTGCGTCTTGATCTGGCTGCCGATGGTATTGGTGTATCGGTCCTTTGTCCGGGCGTCGTCGAAACACGCATCGGTGAGTCCGAGCGTAACAGGCCTGATCAGTATGGCGGCTCAACCGCACCGGCTATGGTGCAGCGCGAGGGTGTTGCGCCTGTAGACCTGCGTGTCATGCAGCCGGGAGACATAGGGGACATGGTTCTGCATGCGGTCCAGAATGATCGCTTTTACATCTTGTCGCATGAAGAGTTCCAGGTTCCGGTTAAGAAAAGAGCGCAAGAGCTGGCAGATGAGTTTGCCTACTGGAAGAGCTATTGCGACGCAAACGGTATTTAGACAAAGCCGGGTGTTCAGGTCTGTATTGCGAGGGCATGTTCAGTAGGTCGTGATCTGGTCCGCTTTCAGCTGTTCTATTTCCTGCTCCGAAAAACCGAGCTCTGTCAGGATCTGAATTGTCTGCTCACCCAGCTTGGGTGAGCAGCGTTCCGGTAAGGTATCTGCTGTGTGGAAGTTGATTGGCGCTCTGACGGTCCGATAGTCCCCCTGGTCGGCACGCAGGGGAGGAAACAATTCCAGGGCCTCAGCCTGTGGGTCGGACGTCACTTCATGTATGCCTTGCACTGGTGCCCAGATGACCCCGTGCGCGTCAAAGATCCGGCCCCATTCTTCCAGGCTTTTTTCAAGCATGACGTCATCAACCAGCCTGACGATCATATCCATGTTCTGATATCTGTCCCTTGGGGTGGCAAATCTTTCGTCATCCTGCCAATCGGGTTTACCCAGTGCTTCGCAGAAAGGCCCCCACCACTTGGGTTCGGGCATATTGAGAACCATCCACTTGCCGTCTTGGCATGGGTATCGATTAGCCGTAGCCGTCAGGACATTGTACCGATGCCGTTTCCGGAACGGCGCCCGGTCAACTAGGGTCGCTGCATAATCAGTTGCCTGGGTCCAGACCGCCGTCTCCAGTAACGAAGTCTCAATAACCTGAAAGTCCCCGGTGCGATCCACCATGCGTAATGCTGCAAGAATACCTCCCAGCAAAGCGAGCCCCGTCGTATGGTCACCCTGGGCAGTTGCCGGCCTTGCAGGGACCCCCTCATCACCTTCGCGAACTGCATCAAGAAGACCGGAGCGACCGAAGAATGCAGTCACGTCGTATCCAGGTCGCCAGGCTTCCGGTCCCTCCGTGCCATATCCCGTTAACGTCGCGTGGACCAGCTTAGGATTAGCGGATCTCAGGGAATCCGGGTCGAGGCCAAATTTCTCCTGTCGGACTTTCAGCAGATTGCAGAGAAAGACATCGGCACTCTGGCAGAGTTTTCTCACTATTTCGATGGCTCTGGGGTTGGTCAGATCCAGGAGGATGGATTCTTTTCCCCGGTTGTCCACGTCGAACTGAAAATCATGATCAGCAATCGGATCGTCAACCTTGGGGCGACGGCTCATATTGCGCATGGGATCACCAGACAGGGGTTCAATCTTGATAACCCGTGCGCCAAAGTCTGCGAGGATGGCCGCAGCGCTGGGCGCAGCCATCCAGTTATCTATTTCTATGACAGTGATGTCATCGAGAGGTTTGGTCACAACTCACTCTCCATTAGGCCTTGAGATTTCAAATACATGTATAGCTGGCGATCATGTCGGCTGGTCGCAGATAGTCTGCCCGGTCGAATATAGGGCTGCCATCTGGGCGGTTCTGCCGGTTCTACCTGGTCACCGACAACGGTGACTCTCTGAATAACACGTTCGCCTACAAAGTCGTTCAGGACGAAGTGTTGAGTACATCGGTTGTCCCAGATAGAGATCGTGCCTGGTTGCCAGTTGTAGCGGACGGTAAACCTTGGGTTGCTCACCCATTTTGTCAGGTAGTTCAACAAGGCCTCACTCTCTGTTGCGTTCATCTCTACAATTCGCCGGGTGAAGTGCTCGTTGACGTAAAGGACTTTGCGACCAGTCACCGGGTGAATTCGAACCACGGGATGAGTGGTCATTTGCTCGGGATGATTGTGGGGCAGGGCGTCATGCAATGCGGTCAGACCATCACAAAGGGTCTGCATAGGCTCGGAAAGTTCCTCGTAAGCCGCATACAGTGAAGCCCATATTGTATCGCCCCCGTTATCAGGACAGTCGATCATGTGCAGAATCGACATGAGCGCAGGCTGTTCCTGGAATGTGAGATCGGTATGCCATTCGTCGGCAACTCCACCCTTGGTCGCGCGGAGTTCGAAGATTTCAGGCGGCAGGTTGCTATCGTTACCCAGATTGGGATGTCCTTCCAGATGGCCGAAGTGACGACCAAACTCGATGTGGGCACTGGCTGTGGGTGCCTGGTCTGGTAAAAATATGACGAGGTGCTCATGGAGCAGGGCTTTGAGGGCATCGATATCTGCATCAGTAACATTGCTGATGTCGGGGCCTCGTATTTCAGCACCGAGAGCGCCAGACAGGCGTTTCACGGCCCAGGATGTTGGAATATTGGTCATAGGTGCTGGCAGTGGCTCTTATTGCGTTTAAGGCTAGCTGAACAGCTCTCGAAATGCGACCAAAGTCGCAGCTGCTGCGACGTTGATCGATTCCACCCCATTCGCCATGGGAATACGGACTTCCATGTCGCAGCTACGCCTGATGTTCTGACGCAAACCCTTAGATTCATTGCCCAGTAGGAATATACGTCGCCTACCGGGTGTTTTTGGTAAGTCGGTGAGCTGTGTCTCGGCTGTTCCTGTCAACGCGACAATATCAAAATTTGCCGACTTCAGGAACTTCAGGCCATGTTCCAGGGTTGCTGTGTGATAGATATCGGCCTTGAACAGTGTTCCTGCGCTTGCCTTATGAACCAGGGGATCAATCCTGGCGCAGCCTTTTTTGGGCAGCAACAATCCGCGTAGCGGAGATGCCGCCACTGACCGGATCACCATACCGAGGTTCTGCGGATTCGTGATGTTATCCAGGCCAATCAGGTCGCCTCGGGACTGAATGACGTTGCTGATGTCCTGGTAGGTGTCAGGTTCAATATCGATAGCGACCCCTTGATCCTGTCGACCATTCTTGGAAATTCGGGATAGCGCGGACTTTTCGTGATAACGGATCTCGAGTCCTCGGTCCTTTGCCAGGGCTTCAATCTCACTGATAGTGTCTGAGTGCCTGTTAGAGCTGGCAAGGTGGAGACGATAAATGTTCAGAGAATTGTCCCGCAGGATTTCCAGTACTGTTTTTCTGCCGTACAGGGTCATCGTGCCGGCATACCTGGTCTTCTTTAATTCGTAGTCAGACATTGCTCTACTGGGCTAAGGTAAGCATCTTCATTTAAGCAGATTTTAGTCCAAGGTGATGAGTCATGACGATTACGATCTTTAAGGCCTCAAAAGTGATTACGATGAATCCATCCTGGCCTGAGGGTAATGCCGTTGCGGTGCGAGATGGTCGTATTCTTGAGGTAGGCACACTGCAGTCTCTGCAGCCCTGGCTGGCTGATGATGAGCATCAGGTGCATGACTTTGGTGATCAGGTCCTGTTACCCGGACTTATCGATCCTCATCTTCACCCGGTCATGGCCGCTGTGCTCCTGCCGATGCAGTTCGTGACAGCGATGGAGTGGCAACTCCCTGATCGCTCAGTCCCGGCGACAACCGATCCGCAGGGCTACATCAGTCGCTTGCGTGAACTTGAAGCTGAGACTCCGCCAGATAAAGCTTTCTTCACTTGGGGCTACCACGGTTCCTGGCATGGTGAGATGAGTCGTGACCTGATGGACGATATAGCGGGTGAGCGCCCGATGGTTGTCTGGCATCGTTCTTTCCACGAGGTCTACCTGAATACCGCGATGATGATGCAACTAGGCGTTACCGAGGAACAAATCGGGCAGCATCCCCAGATCGACTATGAGAATGGACGGTTCTATGAAACCGGCCTCAGTTTTGCGATCAAATACCTTAATACCATCATTATGTCCCAGGAGTGGATAGAGGAAGGCCTTGATCGGTTGAAACGAATTGTCCATGCCGGTGGTCATACAACAGTCGGTGATATGGCGGTAGGGCTTTTCAGTTATGACATGGAGCGTGATCTTGCTGCCAGAATCCTCGATCAGGTTGAGGTTCCATTCCGGGTCCAGGGTGTTCCTCATGCAGCGATTGCGAGAGCCACGTTCGGCAGCCATGAGGCCGCGATTGAACATATTAATTCACTGCAGGGCACGGATACCGCGCGGACCCGTCACAGTCGTAGAATCAAGATGTTCACGGACGGTGCTTTTTTTTCACAACTGGCGATGCTGCAGGAGCCCGGTTACCTCGATGGACATCATGGTGAGTGGCTGATGACGCCCGAGGAATTTGAAGCAACCACCCGGCACTACTGGCAAGCAGGATTTGCTATCCATGTGCACTGTACTGGCGACCTTGGCCTCGAGCTGGCGGTCAGCACCCTGGATAAAATGCAGCAGGAAAAGCCCCGATTTAATCATGGTTTCACCATAGAGCATTTTGGCTTTTCAACGCCGGAGCAGGTGAGCAGGATTGCGTCGCTGGGTGGGCATGTGTCCGCTAATGTCTATTATCTTTACGAGCTGAGCGAACGCTATGCGACTCACGGCGTTGGCTACGAACGCGCTTACACCATGTCCCGACTTGGGAGTTGTGTTTCTGCAGGCATCAAGACGGCTATCCATTCAGATTTTCCCATGGCTCCGGCGACACCACTTCGCAATGCCTGGGTTGCCTGTACACGGGAAAACGCTGCGGGCAATGTCGCTGGCGCGCAGGAGGCCTTGACTGTTTATGAGGCTCTCAAAGCCATTACAATCGATGCTGCCCATGTGATTGGTATGGCAGATGAAGTCGGGAGTATCCGTGCAGGTAAGCAGGCTGACTTCACGGTCATCGATCGCGATCCACTGACAGAAGGTGCCAGCGCCCTGCGGGATGCCAAAATCCGGGCCACGGTGTTCCAGGGTGAGATCTTTACAGTTATCTGAAAACAGATTGCCGAAGGGCAGAACAGATCCCCTGCTATGTGTTGGTTCAAGCCCTGAGATAAGTGTCTGCTAGCTGCTCCAGCTGGTCGATATCGAATTCTTTGGACAGGCCGATGGCAACTAGCTGCGTGGTGAGTTGATCCGTGACGATCGGCTCGAGAGTCTTGCGCTGACCAACTACCTGTAACAGCTGATGGCAGTCGTCATTGAGTCTCGCGATGCCTTTCGCCCTGATAACGGTTGCGGGTAGTGTGGAAACAAACTGCTTGAGCCCGTCTGGTGAAACGGCGAAGTCTGATTCAAAGCTCCAGGTCGAGTAGTGTTCGTGATCCGCATGTTTACTGACAGGCATCGACGAGTCGCGATGGTTGCCCATCAGCAGTGAAACGGGGACTTTGCCAAAACGTGATTCCAAAATTGATTGCCCCGGGAAAGTGTTCTCCAGCCATTCCCGGCGTTCCCTCAGTTCTGTTGTTGTGAGCAGGTCTGTTTTGTTCAGGATAATCATGTCCGCTGATTGCAGTTGCCGACGCACCGTGCTCGCCACGTACTTGTCGTTGGCTTTTGTGACGACGTTTTCTGCATCAGCGAGCACCAGCACACTATCCAGACGCAGCCCCGGTGCGTATCCGTACTGGGCGAGATTGGCGACGTCAGCGACGCCGCTGGCCTCAACAATAATGTGTTCCGGGGCAGGCTGTGCAGCCAGCAGGGAATCGATCGCTTCGACAAACCCATCTGTCAGGGAGCAGCAGATACACCCGTTTGTCAGATTGATCTGTGAATCAGTCTCAGACTCAATCAGGCCTGCATCAATGTTGATTGCCCCGAAATCGTTCACCAGCAGGGCGATTCGGATAGTGTGTTCCGCTGCCAGGAGATGATTCAGCAGCGTTGTTTTCCCTGCGCCAAGGTAGCCCCCGATGACGGTAAAACCGATCATCTTCCAGTGGCCTCGTGCTTGATTCCGCCCAGCAACGTACCCCAGACGCCAATGTCCTTGATGCTCATAGGGTCAACCGACAACGGATCAGCATCGAGAATAGCAATATCAGCTTGTTTGCCCGTCTCAAGGCTGCCGATCTCATGGTCCAGGTGTAGTTGATAAGCAGCATCAATCGTGACTGCTTTTAATGCTTCAGCAGGGGTAATTTTTTCATTCTCACCTAGAACCCGGCCAGACGGTGTCACTCTGTTTACTGCACACCACATGGTATGCAGTGAGCCAAGTGGCGTTACCCCGGCGTCTGAATGCACAGAAAAACTGACTCCCTCGCGCATCGCTGACCGGCACGGTTCAAGTTGATTAGCCCGTTCCGGGCCAACGGTCATCTCAAAGTGCTGATCGCCCCAGAACCACAGATGATTGGCGAAGAAATTTGCGCACAGGCCCAGTTTCGCCATCTTTCGGAGTTGGGCCTGCGTCGTCAGTTGAGCATGGGTAATAGTGTGACGATGGTCAGGTCTGGGCGCTTCGCAGAGTAATTGCTCAATAGTTTCTATAGCGAGATCTTGGGTCTTGTTCCCGTTACAGTGCATGTGGATGCTCAGGCCAGCACGATGAAAGGGCATCATCCAGTCTTTGAGTTGCTCGGGCACTGCCAGTAACTGACCGTGATCTTCACCTTTGAAATAACCCGGAGGATTGATAAGGGCGCTGAAGCCCTGAATTGAACCGTCCAGAACGAACTTTACGCCGGGCATTCGATATTTATCTGTTTCACTCTGGCGGAGTTTGACCATCGTATCTGCGACAGCTGAGAAGTCCGCAGCTTCACCAGGCATCACAGGGATATTGTATTGCACCACGCGCATTGGAAAGGACTCATCGCTCGTCACCTGTTGCCACATGTCCAGCAGCTTTGGCGCAAGAATCGCTGACCCGGCCAGATCAGTGCAGGTGGTGATACCGACATTTCGGGCCATGGCACCAAAGTCACGCAGCGCGACCTCGGTGTTATTGCTGAACATCACTGTGCGGTGACCTGTTTTACAGAGGCTCATGGCTGGTGGTTCACGGAGTTCACCATCCAGTTCATCGTCGCTGTCCCGACCAAGACCTTCGACGCGGAGATCACGGGTAACTCCATTCTTCTCCAGCATCGCAGTATTGACAGTCGCCAGGTGACCGCTGGCATGTTGAATATAAATTGGCCGCGTGCTGGAAACCTGGTCCAGGTGGTGGCGCGTCAGACGAGGCTGATCCGAAAAATAGATCGGGTCAAAACCAACCGCGACAATCTCTTTATGTGGGTCATCCAGTCTGGCGTCCTCGGCCCTGAGTGCATCTATCAGCATATCGTAAGAGGTGATCCCTCGCGCGATGGAGCCATCGGCCCGGGCCCGTTCAAAATATCCCAGGTAGGGGAGCGTCATCATGCCGCCAGCCATCACATGAGCATGGGCTTCGACAAAACCCGGTGTCATTATTTTGTTGGCAAAGCTGTCGTCTAGCCGGCTTTCCCCCCAGCCGGCGACATCCTCATAGGTGCCGACACCAAGGATCATTCCAGAATCATCAACGGCAATGTGATCTGCGGTGGGGTTGGACGGATTGAGTGTGTGTATCTTGGCGGCTTTATAGATCGTGATCATGATGTTGATATCCGATGCTTCCTCAGGCTGGATTGTGACACAAAGAGGTCCCGTTAAGTCATCTTGAATCTGCTACCATGATGGCATGAGACTGTTCATTACCTTTCTGACCTTGATATTGGCGGGATGTGGTAATCCTGTTAATGAAAGTCTTGGTACATCAGGGTTTACGGAGCACACCAAACCTGAAGCCGTGATGGATAGCGACGTGTTGGCGAAATGGCAGCGAAGCTGCGCGTTATGTCATGTCGCAGGTCAGGGCGGCGCGCCGCGGATGGGTGATAGCGAGGCCTGGGCATCCAGGCTGTCGCAGGGAAATGACCGGTTGTTACAGAACACTGTGGAAGGTCTGAACCGAATGCCACCCCTTGGATACTGCATGGACTGCTCTGAAGAAGACTTTATTGACATGATACACATGATGGCAGGACCGGACTCATGACGTCGCGAAGACGCTTGCTGCAGGCTATGCTGGCGCTGGGCAGTACTCTTCTGCCCGGGTCAGTGTTGCCTTCAATCAAATCCGGAGCATGGCGCAACTGGTCCGGACATCTTGTTGCGTATCCGGCTAGTCGCTTTTCCCCAGGCTCCGAGGATGAGCTGGCGGATTGGCTCAAGACCAGCAACGGTTCGATTCGACCAGTAGGAGCGGGACACTCTTTTGCGCCGCTTGTACCCACAGACGGGCACCTGGTGATAGTCGACCGACTTTCAGGGTTGGTTGCCCACGACCCGGAAAATTATCGTGCTGAAGTTTATGCTGGATCTAGGCTGAGTGACCTGGGTCAACCCCTCGATGAGGTTGGTCAGGCCATGCCGAATCTGCCCGACATTGATCATCAGACCGTTGCTGGTGCAATCGCAACATCGACCCATGGCACGGGCCGTGAACTGCAGTCGATGTCCGGCTATATCCGAGGGCTTACAGTTGTTACTCCGAGAGGTGAGGTCCTGGAACTCGGGCAGGGTGATGATCGAGTAGCGGCGGCAGCCGTTTCCATGGGCTCACTTGGCGTAGTGACCCGGGTCACGTTTCAAAACAGGGCTCCTTTCCGGTTGCGTACCAGAACCTGGGTGGAAGAAACGACAGCCGTTCTCGATAAGTTCAATGCCTATTGTGATGAATGGCAGCATTTTGAGATGTTTCCTCTCCTGCATTCTGATTATTCGCTGGTGGTAGCCCATCAGGAAACGGATAAAGCCCTGCAGGCGGCGCCTGTAAACGAGGATGATGGTGCCGTCCTCCAGTTGATTGAAGCGACTCCGGTGCCTTTCCGAGGCGCATTGATCAATGGCCTGGCGACGCAGATAGAGCCCAGCGAAGCGGTCCAGCCGTCCTGGCAGGCGCTGACAAACCTCAGATTTGATCGCTTTAATGAAATGGAGTACTCGGTTCCCGCTGAGGTGGGTGGGGATTGTCTGCTGGAGATACTAAAGGCAGTCAAAGATCACAGTATTGATGTGGTTATTCCTTTGGAGTACCGCATTATTGAAGCTGACGATACCTGGCTCAGTATGTACAGCGGTAGTCGACGGGTTTCCATATCAGTGCACCGTAAGTTCGATGCCAGCTTCGACCAGTTATTCAGCCTGGTTGAACCCATTTTTTGGAAGTACGATGGCCGTCCCCACTGGGGTAAAGTTCATTCGCTTGATTACTGGCAGTTGAAGG
>MDSZ01237668.1_pt1 | contig 25853 bp, 25 predicted proteins | sample 811201 | NCBI WGS metagenome assembly MDSZ01 (sample SAMN05326647, study PRJNA326480) | marine metagenome | isolation source: seawater | place: Indian Ocean: North | collected 2010 | reverse complement strand
CTATCAAAAAAAAATTCGTAATTTTGATCTAAATAAATTCTATGAAGAGTATTCATTATTCTTTTTTTAATATTTGCTAAGAATTCAAATTGATATCTTAAAAAAAGAAAATAGATAAAATTTTTTATAACAAAAATAAATATAATTAAAATTGCTAAATGATAATTCTTAATATCATTTAAATAACTAAGAATAACCAACTGACCATTTTGAAAATTGCCTGAATTATTTAAAAACAATAATATTAAAGCTATAACTGATCCAACACTCAAAAACTCTATAACTGCGATTAATATTAAAATAAAAAATAAGATAACAGTTTGAAACTGCTCTTTTTTGTCTAATAATTGAAATACAGATAAATAACTATTCATTAATATGGCAATATATTATGTATATATTTAAACGACTTATACAATTAAATTACATTAAAACAATTAGAAAATGAGACTAGCGATTTTTTTCAATAATAGTAGAGGGTATCTACTTTTAAAAAAACTAAAAAAAAAACATATCATAAGTTTAGCTATTCTATCATCCAAATTTTTAAACAAAAAATACATTAGTCAATTGAAAAAAATGAAAATAAATTTTTTAATTGTAGATAATGTAAATAATAACAAAATTTTTCATTTAATTAAAAAGTTAAGAATTGATTTAAATATAGTTGCAGGGTTTCCATATATATTAGATAAAAAATTAATTAATTCTACTAAATATAAATCTATAAATTTACATGCTGGTCCAGTACCTTCGTATAGAGGTGGATCACCTCTCAATTGGCAAATCATAAATGGAGAAGATAAGATTTATTTATCAATAATTAAAATGACAGAAAAAATAGATAAAGGAAAACTTTTAGCAGAAGGTAAATTTAAATTACAAAATTTTGATACTATTACAAGTGTAAAAAAAAAGGCTGATGATTTATTTTGCAAGTTAATTGATAAAGCTATTAAAAATCTGATTGATAATAAAATTATAGTTTCAAAGACAAAAAAAGAAAATAGATATTTCAAACAGAGAACTATGAAAGATAGCCTCATTAATTTTAATGAACTAACTGCAAAAGAGGTATTTAATAAATTTAGAGCATGTGAGAAACCCTATGAGGCTTTCTATTTTGATTTAAACAAAAAAATTATTATAAAAAATCTAAAGATATTAAGAAAAAATGATAATTCAAAGAAAAATAAATATAAAATATTTAGATGTAAAAAAAACTTTGTATTGGTAAATTATTTAAATGAAAAAAATCATTAGTCCATATTTAGATTTAAAAAGATTAAAAAAACCAAAAGATGATTTTTTTACTTGTTTAAAAATTATAAAAAAACAAATAAAAACTAAAAACAATGCAATTTTAGATGTGGGATGTGCAAATGGTGAATTTCTTCACTTTTTGAAAAATAATCTTAAAAATAATGATTATTTTGGTTTAGACACAAATAAAAATTTTTTAAAAATTGCGAAAAAAAATTTTTTATTAAAAAATGTTACCTTTATAAAAAAAGATCTATTTAAATTTAAAAACAAAAATAAATTTGATTTAGTTATTTGCATGGGTGTATCCCATTTGGTAAAAGATATTAAAAAATTAATACAAAAACTAATTTCATTAACAAACAAAAATGGCTTTTTAATAGTAGATGGTTTTTTTAATAAATATGATATTGATACAATTACTTATTATAAAGATTATTCATTAAAACAAAAAAAGATTTGGAAATGTGATTTTAATCAGTTCTCAAAAAAAAATTTGATTAGATTTTTAAAAAAAAAAAAATACAAAAAATATAATTTTTACGAAGCAAAATTAAAATCAAAAATTATTAAAAAACACAAGATAAAACCTCATCATTTTGTGTGGACAGAAAAAACAAATAACTCCTTCAATGTTACAAATGGTACTAATATTAATTTAAGAAGAAGTTTTTTATTAATTAAAAAATGATTTATTATCTTTAAGGAAATTTGTTGAAAAATTTATCCTATGTTTTTGATGAAATTTTTTTTTAAAAACTTAAACAATTGATCATTAAGATCGATATTTTCTTTTCTATATCCTGAATTCATAAAATCTATCATTTCATCTGTAGCTTTTATTTGTTCATTTACATTCAAATCCCCAAATTGAATTTTATTTTCATCAAATTCAGAGTTAGAGGTAAAATTAGTAATTTTTCTATCGTAAATTTCAATTAAATTTAGTTTTTCCTTATGCTCATAAATAAATTTCCTAGGATATATAAATGCAATATTATTATTATAATACGTATTAAAACTAGTTAATTCACCATAGTTTAAATATAAAATTTTTTTTCTAAATAATGCAGCAACAGAGTCTAGCCCCGTTCCATTACTAATTATAAAATTTGATATATTAAATAAATAAATATCCAAAAAATCACTCCTTATTTTTGAAACTGCATAATCAAAAAAATTTGGGTGCTTATAATCAACTTTTTCTTTTACTATTTTTCCCATTCTAACAACTTTGAAATCTTTGTTACACAAATATGCAATCAAATCTGAAAAAATACCTATATCTGAATTTCTGTGTTTGTTTTGTTCCTTTTTTAAACGATAAATATTATTATAATATTCTTCATCTCTTATGGTAAGTAAGATGATCTTATCATTTTTAGATATATTATTATTAACTAAAATTTTTTTTGCATAATCTTCTTCATCTTGACTAAAACTTATAATTGGAGGTGCTGATGACAAAACATTGTTAATATCATGAGTTTGCCAAACGATGCCTTTTTTATTGATGCCACTCAAAGATCTTGCATTATGTCTAAATGGAATTAATAATTTTTCCATATTTTTTTTAAGTGCCATTTTAAATAATGGCTCGCAAAAAAATCTTAATATTTTATCATTAATAGTAATATTAAAAATTTTTCTCCATCTGCTCCAAAGGTAATAATTCGAAATAATTTTTTCAGGAAAATAAATATCTAAAGAATTTTTGAAATTTTGTTCAAATTTTTTTTTTTCAAGAATATGTATTTCTATTGGTTCACTCATATGACCGAATCTTCTTGTTTCTATCTGTAAAAATCTAATTTTTTTGAAATTAGAAATAAAAATAATTAGATAAAAAAAGATTGAAAAAAAAAGATTATATATTTTATTTTTCAAAGACATAATTTTCTAAAAACAAGCAATCTATCCCATTGCCTGAAAATGTTGACAGTGCATCTAATGGTGTTTCAACAATTGGTTGTCCTTGAATATTAAAACTTGTATTTAAAAGTACTGGTATGCCTGATAGATCATTAAAACAATTTATTAATTCATGAAATTTTGAATTACAGTTTTTATCAACAGTTTGAACTCTAGCACTATTATTGATGTGAGTTGTTGCTGGTATTTTTTTAATCCAATCATCTTTAACATCGCAAGCTATTGTCATAAAATCTAAGTCTTTAATTTTCGATTTAAAAATATCATCCAAATTTTCTTTTTTCACAGATGGTGCAAATGGCCTGAACTCTTCTCTAAATTTTATCCTATCATTAATCTGATCTTTCATGTTTTTAATTGAGGGATTTGCTAAAATAGATCTGTGTCCTAAGGCTCTAGGTCCAAATTCAGATCTTCCATGGTACCAAGCGATAATCTTACCCTCTGCAAGTTTTTTCGCAGCTAGTTTTTCTGGATTATCAGTTTTTTTGTAATCTAAATTTGAGATCTTAATTTGTTTTTCAATAAAATTATTATCATATTTTGGGCCATAAAAAACATGATCAATTTTGTCAATTTTTTCTCCATTTATATTTGCTGCATACATAGCACATCCTAATGACAAACCTCTATCCGAAGAAGCTGGTTGAACAAAAATATCCTCAATAAAATTCAGTTCTGATAGTTTTTTATTCATACTACAATTTAAGCCTACACCTCCCGAAATACATAATTTTTTTTGATTTGTAAGTTTATATAAATATTTTACTAAGGATATTGCACAGGTTTCTAACGTATTTTGTGTTGATGCTGCCACATCCAAATAAAAAGAGCTTAATTCCTGATTTATTCTTCTAGGTAGCCCAATCTTATCAATCAATTTATCTGAATAATATGCCTCAAGATGAGAAGCATCTTTGTTAGATCTAAAATACGATGGATCTGAAAAGTAACCATCATTTGTAGGTTTACAAAAAAAAGACAGATCCACATTTGGTTTTCCATAGGGTGCTAAACCCATAACTTTGAATTCATCCATACTTTTAAAACCTAAAAAATTTGTCATGGTTGCATAAAAAACTCCTAATGAGTTTGTAAATGGTCTTGTTTCTAAAATTTTTAATCCTTTTTTTTTATCTGCAAGAACTAAAGCAGCTGAAAGCTTATCACCAAAAGCATCCATAGTAAGACACATTGCATTATCAAATCCAGAGTGAAAAAAAGATGATGCTATATGTGCAATTTGATGATTTACCAATATAACCTGTGGACAATGTCCCCAGTAATGTTTAATCCAGTTCTCAGTTCTAAGCTTAAGATCATTATAAGTTTCTCCAGGTAATGCAATTAAATTTACATCATTCATATTTATAGATGCTGTTTCAAGACATTTCTTGATTGCATTAATTGGCAATAATCCTAAAGAATTTTTTTGTCTAAATAATCTTTCTTCTTCAATAGAACAAATTAATTTTCCGTCAATAATTAAGGTTGCAGCAGCATCATGTTGATGCATAGTGAATCCACCATGAATTCCAAGTATAATCATTTGAACTTATACTTTCTCCAAGAATTTTTCATTATATTTTTATTTGAAAGTCTAAATGGACTTAAATAAGGATTCCCTAATTGTTTTTCAATTATAGTATGAGGAGAATATGAAAATTTAGTCCAACTATTTAAATCTTCAAATCCATTTTTAGGATATTTAAAATTTCTAACTGCTAATGATAGCCTTCCTACAGATTTGTTTTTTCCTACTAATGGCATAGATCCATGCAATGTCAGCGTATGAAAAAAAATAACATCACCTAATTTACAATTAGATAAAGAATATTTAGTATCTTTAGGAACTTTTATTGGTGATTTATTATGATGAGGTATATGTCCCCATAAATGAGATTGATTAGCTAATTTCATTTGCCCTTCAAAATTTTTTTGAAAAAGTGGAAGCCAAACTAGAACAGTATTAGTTGATGCTCCTGACCAAACTTCTTGATGAAGTTTTTTATATAGATAATTATCTTTTTGGTTTGCTGATGTATTAATTATAAATTCATTACTTTTTTTATATTCTAAGTCAGGTCCAATAATTTTAGTTAAAAATTCATATATTTTCGTTGATAATAATATTTCATTTAAAATACCTGAATTATCTAAATAATTATAAATATTTTTTTGAATTTCAAATAATTGGGTATTTGTTTTTTTTTTTAAAAAAAACTTATTGAATAGATTAAAACAATTAGATAATTTTTTTTCATTAACTTCTTTTTTAAGTAAAAAACTCAAAATTACTGAGTTAATTTTGAGTATTTCTTTTTCACTAAGGACATTACTTATTTTTGTAAAACCTAAATTTGTGAACTCTGACTGATACTTATTTAAATTCATTTTAATATTTTATAATTTTCTATATATAAACTATCAATTCCACAAGACATAAATGTTCTTATGGCATCTCTAGGACTTTCTACTATTGGCTCACCTGATAAATTAAAGCTAGTATTTATAACCACTGGATCTCTGCCATTTTTTTCAATTTCAATAAGTAAATCGTGAAGTGGATGACTTTTATCTTTTATTGTTTGTATTCTTGTACTTCCATCATTATGAACTGCTTCAATCATTCTTTTTTTTAAATCTTTATTAGGAAAACAAGCAATAGTCATATATGGAAATTCTTTACTTATCCCATATTTCTTTACAAAAGAATATAAAGCTGCTGGTGCAAATGGTCTAAATTTTTCTCTAAACTTAATTTTACTATTAATTTTTTTTTTCATACCTTTGATATCTGCTCTAGCTAATATACTCCTGGCCCCTAAAGCTCTTGGGCCAAATTCTGACTTTCCTTTAAACCATCCCACAATTTTACCATTTATAATATCTTTTGATGCTTCCTTTATTGAGTTACATTTTTTAAATTTTACATTTGATAAGCTTAATATTTTTTCTATTTGATTAGAATTATATTTATTACCTAAAAACATATTTCTAACACGATAATTTTTTTTTTTTAAATAATGATTACCCAAATATACTGAGCCGATTGATAAACCTCTATCAGATGAAGCAGGCATCACATAAATATTTTTAAAATAATTATATAATTTATTATTTGCTAAACAATTTAATCCACAACCACCTGCTAAACATAAATTTTCATTATTACCTTTAAATTTTTTAATTACTTCAATTAAAATTTCCTCATACTTTGATTGAACCGATTTAGCTAAATCAAAATGAATTTGTTTAAATTTTTCATCCTCAGATCCTCTGGAAGAAAAAAATCTATTTAAATATTGATAATTTACAGCTGGTTGAAATGCACTATTAACACGCCAATTTACTATTAATTTTGGGTTTAATTCTATTCTAAATGGATTTTTATTTAATTTAATAAATTTACTTAAGTCAAAAATTTTTTTTCCATAGGCTGACATTCCCATCACTTTATATTCACCCTCTGTTTGTTTGAAACCAAGATATTCAGTAAAACACGCATAAAAAATACCCAATGACTCAAGATGTTGTTTACCTGTGGACCTGTATAGCTCCTTAAATTTAAATCCATTACCCTGACATATTACAGTTGAAATTTTATCACCCATTCCATCAATTGAAACAATTAAAGAATTATTAAAACCAGAAGAAAAATAGGTGCCAGCAATATGTGTTAAGCCATGATTAAAAATCATTATCTTTGGTGATTTCCCATATGCATGAACTAAACATGATTTAATTTTTTTTTTTATATCTTTATGTGTATCACCTGTTGAAATAACATAACTTATTTTTGAAATATCTATATTTGCATTTTTTAAAAGTGAATTTATTGATTTATATGGAAAATATCCTAAAGATGTTTTTACCCTATTTAATCTCTCCTCTTCTATTGCACCAATAATTTTTCCATCTTTCATCAAACAAGCAGAAGGATCGTGATTACTTGCATTAAAACTACAATTTAATCCTAATAAATACATTAAAATTTTACTCTATTACTTGTTATTCTATTTTTTACATGATCGCTCTCAGGTGTATAAAGGCCAGCCCACCATCGACCTGTATAATTTAAATTAGATTTATTTAAATTCTTTTTTAATATTTTTACTTTTTCTACTGAATGAACCAACGTTGAATAAAAAATTAAACTATCACCAATGTTAATTTTATATTTTTTTTCTATCTCAATTTTTTTTTTTGATTTTTTAAAAAAAATTCCTCCTTTATAAAAATCATGACCCTTTTTACTCATATATATATTTAATATTATTCTAATATTTTTTGGATTGTGCTGATGAGGCTCTATTTCACCACTGTTATGAGGATATCTGTGTATTTGAATTCTATCAACTAATCCATTTTTCGGTGTATTTTTTTTGAATGAGTTAAATTTAAAACCATTCAAATATTTAACTTTATCCCAAATAATATCAAATTTTTTAAAAATATTAAATTTATCTTTATTCCATCTAAAAAAATAAAAAACATGTCTTGAGGATGTTACAGTATACTTCTTATGCTTTTTATTAATAATTCTATTAAAATTCGGACACCCTTCTTTAATTTTATAAAAACTTGATGATTCTGATTTTGAAATTGACACTAAGTACTTTTTTAAATCATTAATTATTTTTTTACTAATAGTGTTTCTAATTAAATATACATCTCCTTTAAAAAGATTATTTATTAAAATTTGTGATTGTATTTTATTTTTTATTTTTTTTTTAAAATCATCAAATCTTAATTCTTTTACTTTTCTTAAATTCTCTGGGAATTTTTTATTTTTTTCTATTGATTTCCAATAATTTAATAACATAAAAATAAATTTTAAAGTGTTATCTATTCAATATTAAAAAAAAATACAATATTAAAAAATAATTTTAACTGTTTAAAAACCTATAAAGTATGGATTTAACTGATGAAGGATTGTATTTCAATATTTTTCTTATCTTAATTAAACTAATTTCTGAAGACTTTTTTTCACTTGATCTATATTTTTTAATTAATGATTTTGACTTTGAACTAACTTTTAAAAAATTTATTATTTTTCCTAATTGAATATTTCCTGAAGCGGATAAATTAAAATTACCTTGCTCATTAATATTTTTAATAAGACAAAATTTAATGAAATTAAAAATTTCAAATGTATCTACAAGACTATTAAATTTTTTATTCATATTAAAAATTTTTACTTTTTTTTGATTTTTTAAATCATTGATTATTTTGAAAAGCCAAGGTCTATTTAAATTTTTACTATTGCGAACTAAAATTCCTGGCAATCTTAAATTTATACAATTTATACCACTTAACTGAAATAATTTTTCTCCTACAGATTTTGTAATTGCTAATAAAGTGTTGTCAATATTAAATGAATTTTCTCTAATTTTAAATCCAAAATTTCTTTGTACACTAATTGTTGATAGATTTATCACTAAAGGAATTTTTTGTTTTTTCACATAGTTTATAATATTTATTACCGACAAAACATTGCTACTACTATAGTCGTGTATTGTTTTTTTTTTTGAAAATTCATGTGTGGCAATACAATTTACTAAAACATCAATTTTTTTATTTCTAATGAACTGCTTTGAAAAATCATGCTTAATTTGAATTAAATAAGGATGTATCTTTTTTTTGAAATTATTCCTATATAAAGCAATAACTTTAAATTTTTCTTTAATTAGAAAATTAATTAATTCATTTCCAACTAGGCTATTTCCAGAGGTAATTAAAATAGTTTTATTTTTTTTTAATAAACTTTTCTGCATGATAAGTGTCTAAAGATACACTGGTATTTCTATTTTTTTTCACATTAGAGTCATTAGTAAACAGTCCCATCCACCATCTACCTTCGCCCGAATACCAATCATAATCACGATAATCAGAATCTTGATCAATAGAATCAACACCATGATCTATGCTTGCGCAATATAAAGATATATCTCCTGTATTTATATGACTCTCCAAATTGATTTTTTTATTTTTTTTATCTACACAATAAAATCCACCTGATTTAAAATCTTTATTTTTTAAAGAACTAAGATAACAAGAAATTGCTAATGGATTATTTCCAATAGTATCTCTGTGAACTTCTACACCTCCATATCTTGGTGGGTAACAAACTATTTGAACTCTATCGATAATACCATCTTTAGGTGTGTTGTTTTCAAACTGAAAAAAATCTAAACCAGCAAGATATTTCGAATATCTCCATCTTTCATAAATTGGCTCTAATATGTTGCATGGGTCTTTATTCCACTTAAAAAAATATGTAGTATGTCTTACCGCACCTACAGAATAATTTTTTGCAATTTCTGGAGTGATAATTCTGTGATAATCTGGACAGCCTTCTAACATTTTATGAAATGTATTAGGGTTATTTTTCCAAAAAAGTTTTATTTTTTTTTTAACATCAGAGACAAATTTTTCAGAGAAAGCATGTTTAACTAATAAAACATATCCATTAACTAATTTCTTAATAATTTTTATTCCATCATCTATATTATTTTGATCTTTCAATTTTTTCAAATCTTCATATTGTAATTTTATCAAACCTTTATATCTAACTGGATAGCCTTTTTTCTTTAATTCACTTTTCCAAATTTCTCTGTAGATTGAGCTCATTTTTTTTAGTTTAATTAAGTTTATTTTCTTTTAATATTTAATGTTTTTGAATTAGTAAATGAATAATCACCTCTATAATTAGTAAATTTTAAAATTTCTATCCAGTCACTTTTTTTTAAAATGGTTGTGCCTAATAAACTCCAATCTTTCATCAACCAAAAATCTTCCTCATTTTCATAAGAAGCTAAATTTATGAAAGAAGACCCATTTGAAATTCTAACTAAGTTTTTTAAAAATGATATTATATCCGCTAAGTTGAGAGTATATACTATTCCTATACATAAAATAAAATCAAAATAATTATCATCAAAGTTTAACTCATTATAATTTTTTACATTTAAAACATTTTTTTTTATAGTGTCATTAATTGTATTGTTAAACGCATATTTTGAGGTTTCTAATCCATAAACATTTATATTAGGATTTATAGATTTTAAATCATGTAAAAAAAATCCCATCTCACAATTAATTTGTAAAACTTTTGAGCCATCCTTTAAATTATACCTTTTGATAACTTTTTCTGCGATTTTTTTCCATCTGCCATCATACTTAAATCCACCATATCCATAATTTCTATCTCCATCAAAAAAATCTTTCTCTCTTTTAGATGCTATCAACCTATGATGAATTGTTCTTTGATCACTTGAAACAAATCTAGGCTTTTCAAGTTTTGGGTATTCATCCAATAAATTATATTCATTCATTATTTTTTAAAAGTTTTATTACTGACGCCATCCAAGGACCCATATCTTTATAATGTGCAGTAGTAACTATATTCTTATCTACGACAGCAGGTTGATCAACATAATTAGCGCCAGCGTTAATTATGTCATCTTTCATGCTATAATATCCTGAAATATTTCTGCCTTTTACTACTTTTGCAGAAATCAATAATTGGGCTCCACTACATATACACGCAATAATTTTTTTTTTTTCATCAAATTTTGTTATAAAATTGATAATATCCTTATTTTGACGAACCTTTTCCATAGCTTTTACACCGCCTGGCAAAACAAGTAAGTCATAATTTTCTACTTTAGTATTTTTTATATCAATTAATTTTTGATTTTTATTAGGTGGTAAAGAAGTACCTAATATTCCTTTAACAAATTCACCTTCTAAAATACATACATCAATTAAAATATTTTCTTCTAATAATCGATAGTATGGATATATGAACTCATGATCTTGAGCTAATGCTCCTGAAATTATTATTGCTTTTTTATTTTTCATTAAAAATTACTACTATTTAACTCTTTCTTTGGCAAGAAAGGATACATATCCTCAAATTCTGTGGGTATACTTTTACCAGTATTATCCCTTCTATTTATTGCTTTTGGAATTTGTTCCTCATCTGGATCCATGCTTAATTCACATAAAATTGGCCCTTTAAAATTTAAAATTTTTTTTATATTTTTATTCAATTGATTTTGATTTTTTAAAATAAAATATTTCAATGAATGAGCTTTTGCAATTTTTGCATAATCTGGAAAAGAAAGACCACTTTTTTTATCAGCACCCATAATTCTACCTTTAAATCCTAAAATTTGTGTCTGTTTAATTGTTAAATAGCCTTTATTATTAAAAATAAAGATTTTAAGTGGAATTTTATGGTGCATGATTGTAGATAATTCCTGTATGTTCATCTGAAGTCCACCATCACCAGTTAAGCAAATTGTTTGATTTTTTTTTTTGGAAAAATAAGCACCTATAGCGGCTGGAAGTCCCCATCCCATTGGTGCATGACCAGAATTCGTAAAAAAATTTTGATTACTTTTGTTTTGGAAGGCTTGATGCGCAGAAGTAAATGAAAAACCCATATCAGTTACAATTGTAGTATTTGAACTTAAATTCTTACACAGTTTATCTACAAAATAATATGAATTAATAAACCTTTTTTCACTTTTCATTTTTTTTATCACAATAGGATATTTTTTTCTAATTTCTTTGCAATACTTGATCCAATCATCAGAAGATTTATAATTTTTTATTTTTTTATAAATCTGAGATAAAAAAACTTGAGCATCACAATTTATTTTTAAGTTTATTTTTAAATCTTTTTTATTTAATTCAAATTTATCTATATCAACCATACACTTAAATTTTGCTCTTCTAGCAAATTTTTTTGCATTATAGCCTGTAACCATATATGGCAATCGCGTTCCTATTGATAAATAAAAATCACAGTTTTGTACTATAAAATTTGAACCTCTTTCGCCAAATGAACCTGGTTTTCCCATATACATTTTATTTGATGCAGAAACTAAATCATCTGCATTCCAAGTTACAACAAAAGGAATTTGATATTTATCAAAAAATCTTTTTACAATTTTATGTGATTTAGATAATTTTACCCCATGACCTAAATGTATTAATGGTCTTTTAGATCTTTTTAATTCTTTAACAAGTTTATTAAGCTGAAAATTAAATTTAAATTTTTCTTTAATTACTTTATATTTTTTTTTAATAATTCTTTTTCATCTATATAAAAATTTTGTATATCAGCAGGTATATCTAAAAAAACTGGTCCTGGTCTTCCTGAAATTGCTAATGAATATGCTTTTTCTAATTCATAATTTATCATTCTTGGATCTTTAATCATTTTTGAATATTTTGTAATAGGTTTAACAATATCGATGATATTTATTTCTTGCACACCTATTTGTCTTTTTTTTGTATTCTGTATTGTCTGATTTAAAAATACTTGGCCAGATATAAAAATTACTGGAACAGAATCGATCCAAGCAGAACTCACACCTGTTATTGCATTAGTTCCCCCTGGTCCAGTGGTAACAAAACAACATCCTATTTTTCCACTTGATCTTGCATAACTTTCGGCAGCGAAAGATGCGGCTTGCTCATGGTGATGAGAAATGTATTGAATTTTTCTCGATTTATAAAGTGCGTCACATAAAAAAATTGATCCACCTCCACTTACTGTGAAAACTTTATCAATTTTTTTTTTCTCTAAATATTTTACAACGAAGTCTGCTAATCTTATCATTATTTTTTTATTTTAAGAGTAACCAATTTTTTATTTATTTTAAAAACTTTAGATAAAACTTTAATATCCTCTACCCTTACTACATCTCCATGTGAAATTACTTCTCTTTTATAATTATCTACGATAGCTCCATCTATAATGGCTATTATAGTAGCTGGCTTATTATTTATTAATGATCTAAAATTAGTATGTTTTTCAATTATTAAGCTTAAATTCTTATATTTATAAATTTCCTTTTTTTTTTTTCCTAGATTTTTTTTGAATTTCAAAAAGTTTCTAAATATTTTTTGAGTATAACCTTTACCTTCATAAGATTTTTGCTGTCTTCCATATAAATCTTTAAATCTTACTAAATCATTTTTATCAACAGGTGTTTCAAATTCTAGTGCTGTAAGTCCATTTTTAGAAACAGCTCTAATCGAATGAAAAAGTCCTCTTGCAATCATTCTTTTTGATGGAGAGTTGTGTTTTTCAGTTTTTTTTTTCCAAAGACCCAACTGAAAATTTGCTTTACCTTCAAGTAGCATAAACCCACTTTTTTTTTTGGGATGACAATGGAGTGAAGTTGATTTATTAAAGTTTATCTTTAAGAGGGTAATACATAATTTTTTTTTATTTCTATAAACCACGTATTCATACCCCCATGGTTTTTTAACAATTCTATTATCATAAAAACTATTCATTTTTTTTAGTTTTATATCCTATCTTTATAAAAATCATTAATAGAATGTATTATATAATTTAGCTGTTTTTTTTTTAAAAATTGATGGACAGGAATGGTTAAAAGTTCCCTAGATTGTAATTCTGAATTTGGAAAATTCCCTTTTTTATATCCCATTTTGATAGATGGCTTTTGTAAATGTAAAGGCAATGGATAATGAATTTTTGTTTCAATATTTTTTTTTTCTAAATAGATTTTAAGTTTATCCCTAAATTTAAATCTAGCCATATATAAAGCAAAAGTTTCAAGATATTTTTTTTTTCTTTTTGGCAATATAACATATGGATATAATCTAGATAATTCTTTATCTAAATATTTTGCGTTAATATTTCTTTTTTCAATTACACTATCTATTCTCTTTAAACCTTCTAAAGCTACAACCGCTTGAAGAGGCTGAAGTCTCATATTTACTCCCCAAAACTCTATTTTATCTCTGTTAATCATTCCATGATTTCTGTATTTTTTTAACCACAGAAATTTTTTTTTATTATTTGTAACAACCATACCTCCATCTCCCATTACATTTAAAGATTTTAATGGATGCATACTAAATGCATTTACTATCCCAAAAGTTCCTGGCGATTTGTTATTAATTTTTGCACCAATACCCATACAAGCATCCTCTATGACATATAAATTGTGTTTTTTGGCTAATTTACATATTTTCTCTATTTCAGGAGATGCGCCTCCCCAATGAACTGGCATAATAGCTTTTGTTTTTTTACTAATTTTTTTTTCTATTTCTTTTAAAGAAATTTGATACCTATCATCACAATCAACAAATACTGGTTTTGCCCCACAAGCAACTATTGCTCCAGCACTAGCATAAAACGAGTTAGTTACTGTGATCACCTCATCATCTTTACCTATTCCAATTGATTTCAAGGATAAAATTAGTGCATCAGTTCCATTATTTGTTGAAATACAATATTTAACTCCAATATAATTTGCAAATTTTTTTTCAAACTCTAATACTTTTGATCCTAAAGTAAATTCTGTTGTATCAATTAATTTAGACCATTCAGTAAAAAATTTTTTTTTACTCTTAAATTCATTGGGAAGATAATTGTAAGAAATTTTCATTTTTACTTATAGAATTTATTTATTTGAGAACATATATATTTTATTTGTTTTTCATTTAAATACTGATGAATTGGAAGTGCTAAAACTTTTTTACATACATTTTCTGCCATTTTAAATTTAGATTTAGTTAAATTCATTTTTTTTGCAACTGGGTGAAGATGCATTGGTCTACCATAGTAAACAAGTGATTGAATTCCTCGTCTTTTTAAATATTTTTGAAGTTTATCTCTCTTTTCACAGATAGTAAGAAACATAACATATGAATTTTCTTTTTCATTACTTTTTTGTGCAATCTTTATTCTACTAGAGGTCAAATATTTTTCATAAAGCTTTACATTTTTTCTTCTTTTATTGATATTAGAATTTAAATTTTTTAAACGATAAGATAAGACTTTAGCACTAACTGAATCCAGTCTTGAATTTACGCCATATATAATAGCGCTATCTCTACTATATAAACCATGGTTTCTATACAATTTAATTTTTTCATAATATGATTTTTTATTTGTGACAACAAAACCTCCATCACCAAGAGAACTTAAATTTTTTAATGGATGAGTTGAAAAAGAGGAAATTTCCCCAAAGGTTCCAGCATGTTTTTTCCCATCAAAAGAACCTAATGCTTGTGCTGCATCTTCTATAACTTTTATTTTATATTTTTTTGCAATTTTTAAAATTTCCCTCATTTTACAAAGATTACCTCCCCAATGTACCGGCACTATAGCTTTAGTTTTTTTTGTGATTGCTTTTTCAATTAAATTCGGATTGATATTCAAATCATTATCAATGTCTACAAAAATTGGTTTTGCACCCACATGAATTATTGCCCCAATTGTTGCAATGAATGTGATTGGTGTTGTTATAACTTCGTCATTTTTTTTTATACCACATGCCATTAATGACATCATCAAAGCATCAGTGCCTGAGTTAAGACTTACACAATATTTTGATTTAGTGAATTTTTTTATATCCTCTTCAAATTTATCAACTTCTTCTGTTAAAACTAAATTTCCCTTTTTTAAAGTATTATCAATTATTTTAATTAATTGTTTTTGCTCTTCTTTATATCTGGGCTTTAAATCAATTAAACTAATCATATTAAATTTTCATATATATTTTTTTTTTTTTGATCCAATCACTTAATTTTATAAATCTATTTAATTTTAAAATTTTTTTTAACTTATTATTATCAAAAATTCTAATTCCATCATGCGGCATCTTTCCTTTTCTTTTGATATAATCTATTTTAATATTTTTATATTGGTCTTTAACTAAATCTGCAATTTGTTTAAATGAAATTTCATTTGAGGAAACAACATTAAAATCAGTAAAATAATCTTTTTTAATTAATTTAATTAATACCTTTACTACATCACTAATATTGACATGATCTCGTATTTCTTCACCTTTACCAAATAACTTTATATTTTTGTTTGACTGAGCCAATCTTATAAACATATTAGGACCATAGCCATTATGACTATCATTATTACCATAAATTAAGGTTGGTCTGATCACAGACAAATTTTTGAAATAGAAGCCAAGAATTCTTTCTCTATAAATATGCATAAGACCATGCAAAGAATCCGGATTTTTAAGGGACTTTTCATTAATACGTTTTTTACTATCAGAGAAAACTGCATCAGAACTAATATATATAATTTTAGAAATTTTTTTTTTTAACAATGCTTCACACAGATTGTTAAGAATATATATGTTTTCTTCAAACATTTTGAAATTTTTTACTGGTGCTTTGGCTGCAATAAAAATAATTATATCATTTTTTCTAATTTTTTTTTTTATTTTAGATATATTTTTTTTTTTTGATAAATCTATTTCTTTTCTCAATATTAATCTGTTTTTAATATTTATTTTCATTAGTTCTTTTCTAAGTTCAGAGCTTATAAATCCACCTCCAAAAATTAAGACATTAAGATTTTTTTTTTTCATTTATTTACCAATTTGAAGAATTTTAATTTTATTATTAGACCTCGAAACGTCTTTAATTAAATTATAAGGATCAATTATAAACCGGATTTTAGAATTAAATATTTTTTTTTGAATTTTGTTTGATTTGATATATTTCCAAGGTGTCAATATTAATAGATTTTGATTTAAATTTAAAAATTTTTCAAAGTTATTTTCTTGATAGCAATTCTTTATTGTTTTTTTTAATTTTAATTTCGGGTCAAATATTACAAAATTATTTTTTTTAAAAAAATTTATTACATCCAATGAAATTGAATTTTTTAAAGTATTTGTATTTTCTTTATAAGGGATGCCAAATATAGAAATTTTTTCATCATTCTTTAATTTAAGATTATTAATTTTTTCAAAGATCCATTTTTTTCTTTGGTTTGAATAATCATCAAACAACTTAAATATTTTTGAACTATTAATTTTATTTTTGTATCCTATTTTAATTATGTTCTTTAAGTCTCTTTGTAAATTTCCACTAATAATTCCTAATCCTGGTTTGATATAAGCTTTTTTGCCTATACGATCATCTAATCTCAGAACTTCCTCTATGTCTCCCCAATTGGCACCGATTTTTTCGCAAATTTCTGACATTAAATTAGCATATGATATAGATGAAATTAAAAATAAATTAATTGATAACTTTGCTAGTTCTGCACTTTTATAGCTCATCAATTTTATATTTGTATTAAATTTTTTTAAAAATTTTACATATTCAGGATTTTGTATATTTATATCTTTAATTTTCTTAAAATTAGATCCAATAATTATTCTTGATGGATTTAAGGCTCTATTAATTGCCTTACCAAAAATTAACGTTTCAACTTGATAAAATAATTTATTTTTATTCCATATTATTTTTTCAGTAAACCCTGGAACTACTTGACTTAAAATAACCAACGTAATTTTCTTTGAGATAATTTTTTTTATTTTTTTAATTAATAAATTGATAGTTTTAAAATTACTTGAATTATTTTTATTAGTATCGATATCTTTTGAAATGAAAATAAGATTGCATTTTTTAAGCAATAAATAATCTGATGAAAATATAATTTTTTTTTTATTTTTATTAAAATAATATTCTAGTTTTGGCTCGTATAAAGAAAATTTACCGTTATTAAAATAATCATTTCTCTTTTTAAAGTCAAAAATTACAACCTTAAAACCCTTTTCTGCTGCAGCAACTGCAGAACAAATGCTTAAATGTGAAAAACCTACAAAAGCTATCATTTCTTTTTTCTTATGTGATTGAAAATATCATTAATTATAAATTCTTTTAAAAAAAATTTATATTCTTTATTCCTAATCAATTTCGAAAAATAATTGATTTCTTTTTTCCATGTAGGGTCTGATATTTTCATAAAATATTTTTTTTCAGTTGGTTTTCCTGATGGAAACTTTCTTTTTCTTAAAATTAAAACTGTTTTATCCCATTTACATAATGAAGTGATATGTACAGACCCCTTGCTTCCAACTAGATCAAAGTTAAATGTATTTTTCCACATACATAAAGACATTTCTAAAAAAAAATTTATATTATTTTCTTTGAAAGAAAATTGAGCATGATCAGGAGATTTATTTTCAAAATTATTAAAAAATAATGAATAATTTTTAAATTTTTTTACATTAAATAAATAGATTAGAATATCAATTAAATGTGATCCAATATCCTCAATTACTCCTAGTCGCTTGTCTCTCCAAAGACTTTTTTTTACCAATTTTGCAGTTCCATTACCATAAAATATTTTGCAATAGTATAAATTACCTATTTTTTTACTATCAATAATTTTTTTAACTTTTTGAATATTTGGTTCAAACCTGTGATTATAAGCAACGTAAGAAACTATTTTTTTTTTGATTGATAATTTTTCTATTTGTTTTAATTTTTTATTAGAAATAACTGGAAATGGTTTTTCTACTAAAAAATGTTTTGCATGTTTTAAACAATATTCTATTATTTTTAATTTCTGATTATCTGGAACACAAATTATTGCGGCATCATATAAATCAAGTGGTACCTGATTTATTTTTTTATAATCGGACTTTTTAAATGGATCTACAGTTATATAATTTTTTTTTTTATATATTTAATTCTTTTGTTGCCTTGCACTCCTAAACCAATTATTACAAATTTAAGCATTTAAGAAATTTTGAAATTAGTTTGTTTTCTTATTTCTTCTAATTTTTCTTTTATAAATTTTATAGATATCGGAATATTTCCATCTCTTTCACACTCACATGAAGCAGCCAAAGATCCCAAAAGAGCGGATATCACTAAGGAATTTGTGTGAAATAAAGATAAACTTGAATATGCTAATAATGCATCTCCCGCGCCAACTGGATCGACAACATCACTAGCAAAACTATCAACTGAGAAATAATTTGCACTATTGTTTAAATTTGAATTTTTTGAATTTATGCAAAATATTCCTTTGTCACCAAGTTTTAAAATTAAATTTTTACATTCAGACTCTTCTTTTACAGAATTTGCTAAAGATCCTATTGAGGAGTCTTGATCGGCTAGTGAAAATCTTGCTTCCTTTTCATTAGGTGTAATTAAATCAAATTTTTTAAAATCAATTATATTTCCCCACCTACTTGCAACTTGGCTATCTGCAACTTTAAATTTTTTATTTGGAATTGAATTAATTATTTTTTTAATAGAATATTTATTAAATATTCCATGTCTAAAATCACTTAATATAATAATATCACTTTTTATTTTTTTAATATTATCACAAATCTTATTTAATATATCTTCGGATATAGGAGTGTTATCAATCGTATCAACCTTCAATAATTTATAAGAGCCTGTTTGGACAGTATTTTTATTAGTTGTTGGTCTGTTAGCATCTATTATAGAATTTAAAGAAATTTTTTTATGTTTTAATTTTTTTGTTACATATTTTCCAAATAAATCGTTTCCTAAAAGAGTTGTAAAATTTACTTTGGCTCCTGACTCTTTTAAATGGAGAGCTACAACTGCTGCACCTCCAATATAATGATTAACACTTTGTTTTAAAATACTAAAAGTAGGTGTTTTTGTTTGGCCTCCTATAAATGAACCTGTTGTATAAGTATCAACTATTGTATCACCAATTATATGAACACTTGTATTTTTTAATTTTTCTATTGTATTTAATATTTTTTCAAAAGTGACTTTGTTTTTTTCTAATAACATTAAAAGTTTTTCAATATTTATCCTTGGTAAATTTGAGTTTAAAATTTTAGTTGATGAATATACAAAGTCTCCTGGTGAAAAAATCATTTTACCTTTATATTTTTTTACTAATCTCATTTCATCTTTTGTGGCAATCGGTAAACCTGATGAAAAATACTCAAAACCTTTAACATAATAGTCTGGTCTAACTAAATTTAATATATTAACTGCAGTTTTGTTTCTATCAATAGTAACGTAATCAACCATTTCAAAAACTGATAAATTTAGTGCTCTTAAATTTTCTGGTACATGAGGCCTATTAATTCCTTTTTCTATAAATTTATCAGCAGTAATACTGACTATCAAAATGTCACCTTTAGATTTTGCATGGGCTAAATGTCTTAAATGTCCTGGATGTACAATGTCAAATACACCATGGCATAAAACTATCTTTTTTTTTTTATTTAAAGATTTTATCTTTTTTATTTGTTTTGTGCTAATTATCTTATGTTTATATTTATCAAAAAATTCTAATGACATTTTATTATTTAAGTAATTTAAACCATTCTTTTGTTTCTTTTTTAATATTCGATTTATTCCACAATTTTCCTTTTTTCCAATAATCAATATTTTGTAACATTTTATTTATACCATTATTTATTGTAGTTTTAGGCTTCCATTTCAAATGTTTTTTAATTTTATTGATTTTTGCTAATGTTATTTGAGGTTCGCCTGGTCTCTTTGGGATTCTGATTTGTTTCCCTCCAATTATTTTAGCAATACGATTAACAGAGACTGCTTTCCCATAACCCAGATTATAGATCTCTCCACTATATTTGCTTTTCGCACTTAAATAAAAAACTTCTGCTAAATCCTCTGCAAATATGAAATCTCTTTTTTGTTTTCCATCACCGATAATTGTTAATGGTTTATTTTCAACTTTTTGTTTTAGAAATACACTAAATGCTGCTCCATACCCTTGATTAAAACTGACTCTATTTCCATAAGCATTAAAAATTCTTATTGAATTTATCGGAAATTTATAAGTCCTATTCCAATGAAGGCATAATTGTTCTCCATGATACTTGCTAGCAGCATAAGGATGTAAAAGTGATATTTTTTCATTCTCATCTGTAGGTGTTTTTGCTTTACCATAACATGACGATGAAGCTGCATAGATAAATTTTTTAAATTTAATTTTTTTTAAGTTTTTTAAGATGTTTAATGTTCCATAATAATTTACAAAAAAATATTTAATTGGATCTTTTATTGATGGTACTAGAGCAGCTTTGCCTGCAAAATGAAAAACATAATCAATTTTATTTAATCTAATTTTTTTAAAATCAATTTTTGTAATATCTTTTTTATAAAAAAAAAAATTTTTATTCTTAAAATGATTTTTTATATTTTGTTTTAAACCTGTAGATAAATCATCAATTACAATTACTTTGTGGTTTTTTTTTAATAGAAAATCAACCATGTTGCTTCCTAAAAATCCAGCTCCTCCGGTTACTAAACTAATTTTTTTCATTTAGATATTAAGAAAAATTCAAATCTTTAACTCTTTTTACATTATGAAAAATATTATCATTAAAAGTATCTAAATGATTATTTTTCTTAAAAAATTCACAAAGTTCTATTATCGCATTTTCAATAGTGTATTTTGGAACAAAATTTAATTCTTTATTAATTTTGTCTGAATTTATATGATAAGATCTATTATCATTTGTCTCTTGTACCTCTAATAAAATTTCATCATCAATATTCAAGTAACTTTCTACAGTTGATTTGACTGTTTTAGCAATGTCTATTACAGATTTGTTTTGATAACCTACATTGAAAATTTTTTTGTCTATTTCATTTTTTTTTGCCTCTATAAATCTTTCAACAACTCTGCAATAATCTAGAATGTGAAGATTTGGTCTTAATTGATCACCACCAAAAACTAGGATTTTTTTATTTTTAAAAGCATGGTTAGTAAGAATATTCACAGTTAAATCCAATCTAAGTCTAGGAGCATAACCACACACTGTTGCGGGTCTAAAAATTAATGTCTCAAAATTAGCAGATGAGTAATTAAATAAAATCGGTTCACACATCCCCTTGTATTTATTGTAATCAGTTAGTGGCACCAAAGGATGATCTTCAGTTACATTTCTTTCTTTTGAAATTCCATAAACTGAACTAGTCGATGCATATATAAATCTTTTAATTCCATTTTTTTTTGCTAATAAAACCATTTCTTCAAAACAATCATAATTAACACTTTTAGAAAAATCACTATTCAATACATAACTAGCGTCGTTAGATATACATGCCAGATGAAGAAAAATATCATGATTTTTACAACTATTTTTTAAATTTTGATAATCTCTTATATCGCCTTTTATAATGTTTAATTTTTCATTATTTTTTGGCAAAAAGTTATTAGTAAAATACATTGTATCGTAAACTGTGACTTCAAAGTTTTTATCTAACAGATATGGGACTAATCGAGACCCCACATATCCAGCACCCCCTGTGATAAATATTTTTTTCATTAATCTAAATTATAATTAAGTTTTTTTGCATCTTCATAAAAACTTTTAACAGTTTCGATTGAAAAATTATTTAAATTTTTATTAAAAGATGATAATTTTTTTAATATACTAGGAGGAATTGTAATTATATGGCATTTAGTCTCTTCAGCCTGTATCAAATTAAATGGTTCTCTTACACTCGCCCATAAAATTTTTATAAATTTAAATTTTTTACAAATTTTTATATGTTTTTTAATTTCTTTTACAGGATCAATTCCTGTATCGGCTATTCTTCCAGCAAAAACAGATAGAATTAATGGTGTTTTAGAAGATTTATTTAATTTTTTTAATAATGACTTTGTTTGAGAAATTGTAAAGACTGCTGTTACATTAATCTTTATTTTTTGTGAGTTAAGTTTACCAATTAATTTTGAATTAAATTGATTTTTAGTATTTATAATTGGAATTTTAACAAATACATTTTTTCCCCAAGTGGTAATTTCTTGAGCTTGTTCTTTAATATCCTTAGTATTATCAGCAAAAATTTCAAATGAGACAGGTTTTTTTTTTATCAATTTTAAAACTTTTTTAGAAAATTTTTTATAGTTTTCTACACCAGCTTGTTTCATCAAAGATGGGTTGGTTGTAAAACCTTTAATATACTTTTTTGATTTTAAATTATAAAAATCACTGATTTTTGCTCCATCGGAATAAATGTCAATTTTAAACTTATCTAATTTATGCATTTAATATATATTTAGCTGCTTGTGAAAATGATTTAACAGTGATTATCTGAGCTCTTGGTATCTTCTCTTTATAATTCCTATCTATAAATATAGATTTACACTTTATTTTTTTTGCAGACTCTATATCAGTGTATCTATCACCAATCATGTAGCTTTGAGGCAAATCAATCTTATGTTCTTTTATAGCTTTTTTAAACATTCCAACATTAGGCTTTTTAAATTGGGACTTTTTTGAAATTGCAGAGCAATAGTATATTCCATCATAATTAATACTTTTGTATAATTTTTTATGCATTAAGTCTAAATCATTTACTGTGATTTTACCTCTTTTAATATCAGGTTGATTTGTAATGACAATTAATAAATATTTTTTATTTTTTAATTTCTTACATAGTTTTTTTACATTAGGATAAAGTTTAAAATCTTTCACTTTAACAGGTGCATATGATTTTCCTTTACTTATTTTTGGTCTATTTAAAACTCCATCTCTATCCAAAAAAATAGCTTTTTTTTTTATTACCATTTGGTTTTATTTACTTGTAACAAAGGATGACTTACAATTGCATGCCAAATAACAGCTTGAAAAGATTCTGAGTATGGAGTTAAATATTTTGGATTTATTTCTGGAACTTCTAAAACACAATCTCCAATTTTCTTAGCGTAACTATTTTTTTTTCCAACTATTCCAAAAATTTTAGTTTTTTTTGTTTTTGCAAATTTCATTGCCTCTATCAAATTTATACTCACTTTTTTTTTTATATTTCCTCCACCCACAGAAAATATAAATATTGCATCAGTATTTCTAATTCTACTTACTTTAAGCCATTCTTTCATGGAAGTATTCCACCCTTCATCATTTATTCTTGCTGTTAATTCGGACACATTATCAATAGGAGAATAACACTCTATATTACACAATTTTCTAAAATCATTAACTGCATGAGAACAATTGCCAGCACTGCCTCCTACTCCAAGAAAAAATATTCTACCATTTTTTTTTTTAATATTATTTATATTCTCGATCAATTTTAAAGTTAAATTTATATCGATCCTTTTAGCAATAACAGAGATATCCGAGAAATATTTTTTTAAAAATAAAGGAGATTTTTTCATCTTAGAAATAAATTTATATATTTTGAATAATTTTATCTTGATCTATTTGAACAAAGTTAAATTTTTGTTCTTTAAGGTCTGTTGGTGATAATTTGTATTGATTAAATCTTTCTTGCCAATACGAGAATTTTTTTAATCTATCCTCAAGACTAATTACTGTTTCATTAGATACTTCACCATAAATTTTTTTTTCTAAAAAACCTAAAAAATATAGTGCTAAACAATTTTCAGGAGATACTAAATCTGTAATATTTTTAACATAATCATATTTTTGTTTAAGTTTTAAATCTCTTTCCTCGTTTAAAAGTTTTTTAAAATTTAAATGGAAATTCATATAAGCCCATATATCATCTAATTTAGATTTATCTGGGACTTCATCTAGATCACTTACTTGAAAAGCCTCGCTAAAATTTACTGACAACATGTCTTTATTTTTTTGTTTATGCTTTCCTAATCCACCTGAATTATATCTGATATTACTAAATTCAAGTGTTTCAGTATCAATCATTCCAGAATCAACCATAGAATTGAATATTGGTGTATTCGGTAGAGGTTGTAATATTCCAACGTTATACCAATCCAAGGACATTTCATTTGAAACATTAATAGTATCTAATATTTGTCTATAACTTTCATTAGGAAAACCTATCATCAAAAAAACTCTTGCATTTATCTCTGGAAATTTTCTAAATATTTCTGCAGCTTTAATAAAATTTTCTACTGTACCAGGTTTTCTAATTTCTTTTAGAATTTTTCTATTTCCAGACTCCATTCCAATATTCACACCTATACATCCACTATCTCTTGCAGCGCTAATAACTTCATCTCTACAAGCTGCAGCAATCAAACCATTAGTTGCATCCCATGTAATATTTATTTTATTTTTTATAATTTCATTAAAAAGTCTTATCGATTCTTTTCTATCATATAATAGATCGTCATCCAGCCACATTATATGATCAATACCATATTCTTGATTTAAAATTTTGAGTTCTTCTATTACTGATTCAACACTTCTTCTTCTTACACCTACCCCATTAAAAGTTCTTACGCTACAGAAAGTACATTGTGCTCTACAACCTCTATTTGATAAGACTGTACTCATTTTACTATTTTTTGGTTTAAAACAAAAAAAACTCCCAATCTTTCCCCACTTAGTTAAATCTTCCGTATTCATTAAGTCATGTGCAGGTATAGTGTTTAATTGATCTTGTGTTGGATGTAATCTGTTATTAAGTTTTATAAAGTTATTTTTTTTTATCTTAAAAATTGTTTGACCCAATTTTTTTGCATCTTTGTCTAAATTTACAAAATTTAAAAAATTTATAAAACTCAGATCTGCTTCGTACATAAAAAAGAATTCAACATATTTTAGTTGACTTACAAATTTATCAAAAGTTTTTGGGTCAGATATTGAATTGGTTACGTGTACACCACCTGCGCCTTGTAGGGTGTTTGGAGAATAATGATTTACATATTCTGATATTTCACAAAGAATATCATGTGACTGACTAAACATAGATGTAATTCCAACAAAACAAGGATTAAAATTATCTAATTTTTTTTTTAATTCATTTTTCCAAATATCATTAAATTTAAATTCTTTTTCATTTAAACTCGAAACACACTTTTTTAAAATTTCAAAATTCAAATTCAATATATCTACTTCTAAATTTAATTTTCTTATTTGTGCAGCTAAAAT
>MDSZ01112607.1_pt1 | contig 25858 bp, 34 predicted proteins | sample 811201 | NCBI WGS metagenome assembly MDSZ01 (sample SAMN05326647, study PRJNA326480) | marine metagenome | isolation source: seawater | place: Indian Ocean: North | collected 2010 | reverse complement strand
AGTGGTACTAGTGGAACGACAGGAACTAGTGGAAGTAGTGGTACAACTGGGACATCTGGTACATCAGGTTCTTCAGGTAATACTGGAGATGATGGTACTTCAGGTACGAGCGGTACTACAGGTACAAGTGGTAGTAGTGGAATTAGTGGATCTTCTGGTACGTCCGGTAGTAGTGGAGATGATGGAGATGATGGAACAAGTGGTACTTCAGGTACTTCCGGTACCTCAGCTACATCGGGTACTTCTGGCTCATCAGGTTCGAGTGGTACAACACCTGCTAGTCAAGTTAGTGGTTCTGGTATTGCAGATGGAGAGGTTGCATTCTGGTCAGGAGTTAAAGGCCAGTCAACAACAGTAATAGCTGGAAATTCTAACTTCTATTGGGACGATACTAGTTCACGTTTAGGTATAGGGGTAGGAAGTGGTCCTGGAAATACATTAGAGGTGAGTGGTGATATGACCGTCAAACCTACTCAAAACACTCTAACTAATGCAATATTTGCACTGAATGTAGCTAACAATGATCTAATCAAGATAGGTGCAACTTATACAAATACAAACTATACATATATAACTGAGGGTATAAGAATCACACAACCAAGTAATGGTACACACTATGTAACTAGAGTTGTTCCAAGACTTGAAGTATCTCCTTATGAAGATGAGACTACATATGTAGCTAATATATATGCTACAACTTATGATGGTTCTGCCATGATTTGTGGTAGTGAGAATGAGATCGGAGATGCATTATCAAGTAACTTATCTATTGTTGGATTTAATAATAATCTTACAGGAGATAAAATGCTTATAGTAGGACAAGGTAACCTGGTTACTGGTACAGTTTCTGGTTTTGTAAACACAGCTTCTCTTGTAGTAGGTACAACTAACACTGTTAATAAGACCAGTCCTGCGACCGGTACAGTTATTAACTCTATTCTTTCAGGACAAAATAATAACATAAGTAAGAAACTGATAAGATCTAATGTATCAGGGATAAGTCATCAAACAGGTGGAGATGCAATTAATGTTCTTGTAGCTGGAAGTGGACAATCTATCGATGGTAACAACAACTTTATGTGGGGTGCTAGTAATACTCTTACTAATGTAAATAATGCAGAAGTTGGAGGATTTAGCAATATAATACAAAAAAGTGGTAGTAATTCTAATACATATGGTGCAGTTGTAGTTGGTTGGAATAATACACTAGGTGATAGTTCCTCAAGTACAACTCCTCAAGCTGTATTCGTAACAGGTAGAGACAATGTTATAGGTAATAATATAAAATACTCTGTTATAGCAGGAAATCAAAATACTATACCAAACGCTGCAGCAATGCAAGGAGGATTCATAACTGGTTTCCAAAACAAGATAGGTGATAATAATAATTCAGGAGTTACTATAAGAGCAGATTATAATATAGTATCTGCAAGTAAGTCCAACATAAACATGGACTATAGTTTAGTAGTAGGACATGAACATGGAGGAACTGTTGGATCTACTCGTAACTTCCTGAATGGAATCAATAATATTGTTGGTGGTGGAGACCATGGTAAAAGTACATCAGGTGCTTTAGCTGAATTTAATACTAACCAGAGTTTAGTTGTTGGAACTAATAATACATTCTATAGAGATAGTAATGGTGATAATGATTCTAATATAGTAGGTGGTTATGCTAATGTTCTGAAAAATGCTAGATTAAATCTTGTAGTTGGAGAACAGAACACATTAAATAGTGGATCCAATATAGCATTCAGTGGAGCTAAGGGTAATCTGGTTGGAGGATATAGTAATGATATTTATCAAGGTAGTAATTATAATATTATTGCAGGACAAAATAATACTCTATCAAGTAGTTCTAACGGATCTTCTGCATTAATTAATTCAATAATAGCAGGAACTGGTGTCCAAACTCAATTTGCTAGTGGACAAACACAAAACGTTCTTGGAATTGGTAACAATCTTAGATTTTTAAGTACAAGTCGAAGTAAATCTAGTATACTTGTTGGACAAAATTCTGGTATTGCTGGTGACTTTACTATAAATGTAGGAGGGGGTAACTATGTATACAGTGGAACTAGTGTAGGTTGTAGTTTTACTTTCGGTAGTCAAAATAATATTGGAACTAGTAGTGCAGTAAGATATAGATCAGGGGCTCTAGGTTATCAAGCTAAAAACTATAAGAATGAGTCTATAGTTTGTGGACGTACCTTACAAGCTCTTTCTGATACAACAGTAAATGGTAGTAATACAACTACCACTTCAGACACTATAGGTGTTTATGGTCAGTTTAATGATTACCAAAATACTAACTACACTTACGGTAGAAATATTCCTACTGTATTTATGGTAGGAGCTGGTTCTGCAAACAATACTAACAATAGGAAAAATGCTTTACTTATCACAGAAAAAGGAACTATTAATAATATTCCAAACGTAGGTAATGTAAGTAATGTAGAGAGTTGTATCATCATGCCAGAGGTAGGAGAGCACCATAACTATGGTAGTGACTGTGCAGCTGCACAAGCTGGTATACCATTATATGGTTTATATCACACTGCTGGAGTTTTAAAAATAAGAATTGGTGAATGTGGAGCTGGTAATCTTCCTACTACAACTACTTCAACTTCTCGTTCTAATCCTGGATCTCAAGGTTTAAGATGGTTAGTTGAAAGATGTGATGATAGTCAACAGTTCTATATAGATGCAACTATTTACTGTGACTTTGGTAGTGCAGCAATTATACCTGGAGGAACATTTAGTGTAGGTGATATTGCACAATTCCAATTATCTACTAACTGTAGTGGTGCAACTTATTGTGGTGAGATATTATCACAAAGTACAGGAACATTTACTGGTCGTTTCTCTAATTCATCGATAGCACCTAGCTGTAGCTGGATAGGTTGCTCTGAATAGGTAAAGCTTTTATAACATCTTCTGCAGTGATTGATTTATGACATTCAAATTGTCTATCTGTTCCTTTGTGTTCAGGACACCAATCCCAATCCCCTTTATCAAAAGTATACTTTAGATCATTCCAACAACCGTGGCATACATTTGTGTTGGTTACTCTATGACATGAAAACTCATGACCCTCTTCACTAAAGTTAGATATCATAACAACTGGGACTTGTAGGGCCCATGCTAACCAACTTAATCCGCTAGATAGTCCTATAAAGAATGCACTTTGTCTTATACAATCAATTGTATATTCTATAGAGGTATCTAATATCTTCTCACAATTGTCAAAAGGATTGTCTTCTTTGGAAGTATTTATAATTGTATACCCTTGACTATGTAAATAGTTTATAACTTCCTGCCATCCTTCTCTTGTCCAGAACTTACAACCAGCCGTAGAGTTAGTAGCGATAGTTACATATCTTCCATTAAATTTATTTCCGAAGTTAGATTTAATTCTAGGTCTTATTTCTTTAAATTCAAGTCCTAAAATATTAGTAGCTGTTTTTTGTAAGGGTATAGTTTTAGGTGGTTCTGGTTCCTTGTTTTTATTTTCAAACCATCCTATATTATACTGAGCATATAAATTACTAACTACTGTTCCTGGTTCTACAAACTTAAGCTCTGGATAAACTTCTTCAAATAAAAAGTTCTTGAAAGTGCTAATTGTAACACGGCAGGCGTGTACAAATTGAAATTGTAACACATACTCTATCCATGCAATTGTATCTCCTAGTGCAGAACTCTCCATACTTATAAGGACATTCTTATCTTTTAAGTCCATCCACTCGTCCATCACTAGAACATCATCCTTGTATACCACTGTTCTCCAAGCAGTATAGTATTGTCTATCTAATCTTACCCAGTGCCCACACTTTATAAGATTACTATATATCAGTTTATCTCCATCATAGAACTCTACAAGAAAATGACTATCACTAGTACCTTTTATTTCTAGGAAGGGTCCATTAACAAAGCTTTGTGTTATAGTATAATCTTTTACAGGTTTGTTTTTATACTTTGGTTTATCTAAAACTTGTGTATAAAGATTAATATGATTCTGTCTAAAGTGTTCTAAAGTATTATCAGTTGGAACTTCATAGTTATATCCTTCTCTAAGTAACTTAGATAACTGATTCTTTCCTTTCATAGGATCAAAGTCAACCATATACTTAGTAAACATATCTTTATATTGAGGTAGGTTTCTAGCAAGTATAGGTAGACCATGACTTATAGCCTCTCTTAATACAAGAGGATTACACTCCCAAGTAGAGTTGAACATAAAGACATCAGCTGCTTGTAAAAACAAATCAGTATCAGACCTCTCGCCCCATACTCTAACATTATCAGGAACATCTTTCATAAGTGGCTCCCAATACTCTTTAAAATTACCAGCCTGGTTACCTATAAAATGAAACTCTACATGTGGGAGCTTTCTAGCCATAGATAATCCTTCTCCTTGATTCTTACCTCTAGTCCACAATCCTATATTTACTACATGTGACTTAGTTGGATCTAGTCCTAGAGTGTTAAGAGCTTCTCTTCTGTTACGTTCCTTCTTCTCTATAGGAAACTCTATTACTTCTTTTACAGGACTAGGTGTATCTTCAAATGTTTCTAAGTGATAAGGTGTACAAAATGCATATGCGTCCGGATGAAACTTCTTGGTTGACGGAGTGAATGATATATTGTGACAAGTCTCTATGATTCTGTATGATCTACAGTTACAGTACAACTCATTCATTACATCATCATGACCCATGTCTTCTGACATCTCATCTATATGCACAATATCAATTCTTTTATCTCTAACAATATCTATTAGTTCACGTTTGTTTTCACCTAGTGTATAGAATTCTTCTACTATTTCTTTTATCCTGTTCTTTTGAACTACATATTCATTACTATAGTTATTAAATTCTACTACATATATGTCGTAATCATTCTTTAGAGCTTCTATTCTTTTTAATAAAAATGCAGGCATACCTCCTGTAGATAAGTGAGGAGCTACAAAAAGTATTTTCTTTTTCTGTGCATACATTGTAGCACGCATATACTCTGGTCTTTTCTCTCCATGAAATACAAGCAGTTCTTCTTTCTTTTTAGGTAGTCTAACCCACTCCTCTAAGTATCGATCTGTACCATCAAAAGGAAGTTCATCAATATTTACAAACTTGTTATAGTTTAGATACATGTAAGGAAGTCCTTCGTGGATATTATACTTCCACAACAATACATTCACTAACGTCTCTTCATGGTAAGGTGCATAGTACTGTGGATTTGCTTTTACCTTAGGATGATTACACATCCACTCCCACTCATCTAGGAAATCAAAACACTGCTGTCCTGCTACAAAATAGCCAGTTTGGCGGTATTTCGAGCGAACTAGCTGGTCTACACCAAATAATTCACAAGCTGGATGCTCTAAACTTTTATGCATTTCATCTCTAGTTTCTACTCCACCTCTACCATTTATAAATAGATAATCATATATACCTTCTGTAAAATATGGGTGTGTTGAGTCCTCTGGCATGTACTTAAATATTCTATCTATATACTTAGTCACTACACTATCAGAGTCTATATAAGCTACAGTCTTTGCATAGTTATTCAATGCATGTTTTACAACACAAGGTCTTTGTATTAACAGATCATACACTCTACTGTCATTACGATTTATATAATCACTTTGTCTTACATCATGACCTTCGTATTCCCACTTTACTGTAACTGCTTTAGGAACTTTTCTGTTATCATTTAATAGGTATACTATGACTGGTATCCTACTTACTAGATTGATAGACTCTACAGCTGCACATACTGTATCATAGTAAGCATTGCTAGCATACATAACATATGCTTTCTCAAACTTTCTACGTGTATGAACATAGTAACCATACCATTCATTCTCAAATAAAGAATACATTTCTGGGTATCTTTCCTGTAATACATCTGGTGTAAGATCTGGTTGGTGGTGTGTCTCGTGTATATTTCCCTCATGTTCACCTTGCTCCATCATCCAAGGCACTGCGTATAGAAACTCTTTCTTCTGTTTTATTAGTCTTTCGTGTAGTTCTATGGCATCTTCTTTGTGTAAATGTTCTATGACATCACCAAAAATTATAAAGTCATAATCTTTGAAGTCAAATTTACAGATGTCACCTATAAATACATTATCATACTTGTTAATTAAATCGTACTTCTGAACATAGGGTGCATAAATTTCCACAGCATCTATACGATACCCATGTGATCTTAAAAGGTTTGAATAAGTTCCCACACCAGGCCCTACATCTAATATTCTCTTATGTTTAGGAACATTTGTTATGAACCATTTTTTTATATCATCTTTAAAGAACTCGTAACTATGTGGCATATCTGGTGATTTTATTCCAAAGTTAGGCGTTTATGCTATATTAAGCAAAAATTTTACCTGAAATGTTTGGTTGTTCAGATTAGTGTAAGTATATTTGTTCATACGCTATATTCTACAGGCGTTTAAAACCAATCTTAATTCTATTTTACAATATAATATGCTATAGGCACCCTATACCCCTATGAAAAAATTAATACTTGTTATACTATTATCCTTGTTTTCTGTATCCGCAATAGGACAGGAGAAGGATGGATTTTTTAAATCTCTATATGAAGACCTCCTAAAATATGGAACAGTCTATGGAGCTGGTGATGTGAGAAATGCTATTGAACCTCCTAACGATGTGTACTTTGTAAGAACTAATCCCGATGGTGGACTCTATGATGTTCCTCAAGTGGTAAACAATACTCCAGAGTTTGAGTTTGATTATCGTATTGGATTTGGAATCAGGAAGCTGGCACGTTTCAATTATGAGAGAAAACCTAAAAACTACTATGATGGAACAGAGAATCAGCTAGCATTCACTGCACCATCATCTGCGATCACTGGATTGGAGTACCAAATACATTATGAAAAAGAACGTTGGAGAGGAGAATACTTTAAGAACCACAGATACTTTATAAAACATACAGGTGATTATCATATAGTAAAATTAGAAAGTAGAGGAGTAGGAAAGGTAAATGTAAACTATAAGTCAGCAGAACTAAGAGCTAGACTACCTATTGGTGAGAAGTTTAGTATATCAGCTGGTGCAATCTACCGTACTCACGAGCGTGCTTATGGGTATAACCCGGTTGAGATATGGTTAAATGAAACAAATGAGTTTGGTGATGCAGTGAACCCATGGTATACTCTTGGCTTCCTTTATGGTTATGATGACATATTCTATCAATCTCAAGATGAACTTGGAAACGATATGTATGATTGGTATTGGATAAACGCACAGGGAGATATTGTAGCTTATACAGATTTACAATTTAGACAAACCGTATTTACTAATTTAATGAATAGGTTTAACAGAGAAGCATGGGACTTACTAGATCCTTTTGCTGAAGTTGCACCAATCGTGGGTGTAGATTTCTATCACTACAAGTCAAAGTTCTGGTTACATGCATATGCTAACTGGATTCTACCCTATCATAAATACGTAGCTGGTGATGAGGATTTCAGCTATGGTAATAGAAATAACTGGGGACTCGGAGGATTAAGACAAGACTCTGAGTTTGAGCAGTGGGATGACTATTCTGCAGGCCTTAGTGCTGGATGGAAGTTATCAAAACATCTAGGAGTGTACGTAGAGGGAGAGTATGCAAAGTTATGGGACAGTGAAATATATCAAACTAGTTTCGGTCTCAACTTTACATTTAATTAATCATGGCAAAACAGGCACCTCAAATCGGAGAGGAAACCAAAATAACACTCGATCTTAAGACCCTAGGACTAATCATAGGGGGAGCAGTATCTTTAGCAAGTATGTACTTCGTGCTGCAAGCAGACATAGCACTAGCTATGGAACTACCAGAACCAGAAATATCAAAAGTAGAATATGAACTCAAGGATGAGCTCGTCAGACAAACTATAATGGAGACACAAGAGGATGTGGACTTATTATTAGAGAAGTTTGAAAAGATGGAGGAAAGAATATACGAACTAACAAAAGGAAGATAATGAAGAATCTTCTCCTCATACTTATACTAAGTCTACCACTAAGTTTATTGTCTCAAAATTTTATCTCAGAGTCTGAGTTTGACAATGCTATAAGTGGCACATCTGCATTCGGTGAGAATGAAAGTCTTGTAGTCATAGAAGTATGGGCTGAGTTCAACAAAGATAATGCATTTCAGGATTGGAAAAAGCTGGAAGGAGTGAAATACCATCGTATCAACTTAGCTGAAGCACCTGGAATAAAGAAAAAGTATAGAATACGTATGGTTCCTACGATAATAGTATTCAAAGATGGATATAAGGAACTAGAGTATAAAGCTGGCCTAGATCTAGAATGTCCTGTTACACTAGAAGAACTAGTAGAGGATATTGAAGAGCTAAAAAAGGCTAGTCAATTTTAACCTAAATATATAATTATGAATAAAGTAAAAAGTGTTTTAAAACTAATTAAAAACTGGATCGTTGGAAACGGTATTGAAGGAGCAGCTGGCCTTGGGGTTGGTATTGGTCTCTGGATATTTGGCCTTAAAATATGGGCTGGCGTTTGCTTCGGAATTTTTATCCATAAAAACTGGGACTTAGCAAAGTCCGCAATAAAAAGTAAATTATGAAAGGTAAACCTTGTACATGTGGACACACCATGAATGCTGAAGGGCTTTGTGATGGTTCACACTTAACAGCTTGCTAAAATGAGCTGGAAGAATATTTTTAAAGACGATAATGATTGGAACGAGAAGTCTATTGTAGGATTTATCTCGTTCCTCATTATGTGTATAGTGATGATAGCTGACCTAGTCAGTGGTGTGATTGGCAAAGACCTCGTTATAAATGAATTCGTTTATGACTCCTTTGTTATCGTTACGCTAGGCTGCTTTGGTATTGCTGGTTTGGAAAAAACATTTGGCAATAAGTAATAAATTAATTATATTGTAACTATGTCTTGTTACTCCCGAGAACAAATAGAAGAAGCATTGGCTGTAAAAGGCTATAAATACTTCGCAGGTGATGGTGATTATGATGTGAACATAGTGGGCGTGAGAAACTCTGAAACAAAGAACAGAGTGACAAATGCTTTTGATGATTGCATCACAGTGTCCTACAAAGTAGATGGTGAGTGGAAGTTCCACTGCTATAAATGTACAACAGATCCAGGCACACACTGGGTGGGTAACCTCCTTAACGAAAAAGGAGTGGCTATTCTCAAGCCCGGACAATACAGAGGTGCTTATAAAATCCGAAAGCACCAAGGAAAATATGATGCCCTTTGTCAAAGAGCTCCTGTCAAAGTGTACAGGGATAAGAACAAAGACAATGTGTACGATCTTAATGATGATAATGTACACGAAGGTATCTTCGGTATAAATATACACAGAGCCACAGCTAAGAAAGGTGGCAAATCATGGCGTGTAGACAAATGGTCTGCAGGCTGTCAGGTGATTGCTGATAATGACGATTGGCATGAGTTCCTAGGTATCTGCAAAAAAGCAGCTGCTATATGGGGTAACAAATTCACCTACACTCTAATAGAGTCAAACGATATAGTATGATAAAAGTACTGAATTTTTTAAAGAACCAATGGTTTGGTTTACTTATCATAGTTGTTCTCATCTTTCTTAACTTACAGTCACAGAGAGAGATCTCTTTGTATGAAGAAAAGCTGCAAGAGATAAACGAGCAGATAAAAATTTACGAGAAGAAAGACGAACTACTTAGAATAAAGATAGACAGCTTGTCGAATGCAGATGTGAAGGTAGTAGAAAAGATAAAAACCATAAAAGAAAAAGAATATGTTCAACTTAAAGTGGTTGATTCTATGCCTGTTAGTGAGCTTCAAGAGTTTTTCACAGACAGATATCCAACCAGTAGTAATCCTAACTGAAGAACAGGCTAGACTAGTAGTAAAGGATCTCATCCAATACGACAACCTAAAACTAATAACTAAAGAACTAGAGGATAGAATAAATCTCTTTGAACAGAAGGAGATTAGTTTTATCTCACAGCTGAAGACCAAAGATGATATCATTGCGTCTCAGAAAGAATACATATCAACGCAGGAGGACATCATTGATGCTAAAAAGAAGTTAAACTTTGGAGGCTACATAGGTGTTCAAACGCACCAAATTACACTTACCAACCCAATATTATTTGGAGAAGTCACCGTGGGTCTATCTAAAATAGATGTAGGTGCTAGAGTTTTTGTTCAGCCGGATAATCCAGGTGGTTATGGTATTGTAATTAGATATAAGATATTCTAATCAGAATGATTATTTTAATTTGATGATAAATTGAAATAATAAATAAAATATTAATAAATTTGTTAAAAACGTAATATCATGGCAATTCCACCTAGACCGGTCAACTCGGGTTACACAGATCAAATGCTTTGGAGAATCTCTAAGCAACTTGAAAGATTGATTCAAGTAACTCACAAATGTAACTGTAGTACTACAACAACTACTACTACATCACCGTAAGATAATTTAAAACCAATAACTACATAATGAAAGAACTGAAATATGTCTGTGCTCAACCAGACGACACTTATTACACATGGCAAGTGCACATGTGGCTCGAAAGTTTAAGGGAACAAGGAAAATCTAAGGATGCAATCATTCTTATTTACACACCCCAGAAGAGAGAGTTTAATACTAAGTGGCAACAAGTTGTAGATCTCTATCCAGAAGCTGAATGGAACTTCTACAAAGATAAAGAAGGAGAACTTACCAATCTTATATCTATATACATACCAATAATGAGACCTTGGTTGTTATGGAGATACTGGTCTGAGCATCCAGAGATGAAAGATCACGCTATATTCTATTGTGACTCTGACATTTTATGGACAGACAAATTTAATATAGATGACTACATTGAAGATGATGTATGTTATCTATCCGACACAAACAGTTATATCAACGCTAGCTATTTTGATAGCAAGGTTCATCAAGTTCTACCAGAAAAGTTAGAACAATATAAAACTAGAGATGTACTAGCTGAGATAGCAAGTGTGGTTGGCATAAGCAGAGAAGTTGCTGAAGCTAACAACGATCACTCTGGTGGTGCACAATATCTACTTAAGAATATAGATGCATCTTTCTGGAGTAAAGTGATGAATGACTGTATACTTGTTAGAACTTATCTTCAAAAAATAAACAGAGAGTTCTTCAAGAGTGAAAATGATGGATTCCAATCATGGTGTGCAGATATGTGGGCTGTGTTATGGAATCTGTGGGTGAGGGAAAAAGAAACTAAAGTGATACCAGAGATGGGATTTTCATGGGGTCCAGATCCTGTGACTAAATTAGAAACCCATCCTATCTATCACAATGCAGGTATTGTCGCTACAGAGCAAGGAGGATATCCTTGTTTCTATAAAGGTAAATACCATGCAGGTGCAGATCCTTTCAAAGATCCACACCTAGACGTTGTTTTAAACAACGAAGTGAGCATGAAGCATTGTACTGGTTACTATGCTAAAAAGCTCAAGGATTTACATAATAAATATAAACTTAATTACTAACCCTTTAAAACTTAAATAAAATGGGAAGCATTAACAAAAGACCGTTGAAGGCTTACGTCAGATATGATGCATCTGGTCGTGTAGTAGCTGGTTCTCTCGTCTTAAGACGTAAGATACCAAAAAATGGAAACTGGAAGGAACTACCACAAAATATTACATATGAGTGTTGTTACCCTACCACTAGTACAACTTCAACTAGCACAACAACAGCAGCACCTTTACCAGCTTGTAACTATTCTGAAGCAGGTGATGCAGCAGATGCTTGTAGCGAAACTATAGATACAGCAGCATTCATCGAACAAGCGAATGTAGCAGTGGTATCTGTAGGAGATGTACTATACAATGATGCAGGTGGTAACAACCCAGTAGATGGTGATACATTATATCACAAAGTTAGCATAGCTAATGGAACATTCTGGAATGCTCAACTTGCATTAGATGGATCTGTACTCGCAGTGAACGCATGTCCGTAATCTAATTACAAACTATATAACTCAGGGGCCTAGTGTCCCTGGGTATATATAATAAATCATGGAGATACAAAGAAAATTCTTTCCTGAAGTATTGCGTGAGAATGAAATGACTTATTTTGCTCACTTGGAAGGACTCATAGACTCCATTGATGAACACTCTAGTATGCAAATTACTAAGAGTTCTGACTCCTACATATTTAGACTAGCTCCTAGCATGCCTAAGTATGCAGAGATGTTATTACAAGAAATATTGAAACTACATAATGTATTTGGTATAAAGTTAGATTTATCTAAAAGTATTAAGACCTCAGGTTCTATAGTTTTTAGAATAAATTTGCTTGATGACTAAAAATATATTACATTTGTTTCTATATTAACGCTTAAATTAAATACAATGGCAGAAGATAATAAACCAATCTATAATCCTCAAGGAAGGTACACCTGGAAACCAGAGGATAAATTTGAAATTTCAGGACAAGAGTTTGGTCTTATACTAAACATGGTGAGATCATACTTAGCAACAGAAGAGGCTAGTAAATTTAACCTCATGATGCAAACTAATGATGTAATCGAGAAAATAATGAAAGAGGGAGTTGAAGGTGGCGTAATTGTTGAAGCCCCAGAACCCCCAACACAACCACAACCACTGAAGGCTGTGGAATAAACACAATCACATATGGCTGTTAAACGGAAATCTAGAGTAGGAGGGAAAGTACGTAAAAAGGTAGCTAAGGCTAAGAAGGGAAAGTCTTCTAAACCTAACCATGACGCTTGTTATCATCAAGTGAAGGCTAGGTATAAGGTATTTCCTTCTGCTTATGCCTCTGGTGCCATAGCTAAATGTAGAAAACGTAGAGCTGGTAAAAAGTAATGATATGGCTGTACGTAAAACTGCAAAAGGTCTAGCTCTTAAACGCTGGTTTAAAGAGAAATGGAAAGATGAAAAAGGCAACCCTTGTGGTTCTTCAAAGAACAAGGGTACTAAGAAGTGTAGACCATCAAAAAGAATAAGTAAGAAGACACCGGTCACCTGGAAAGGTGTGGGCAAACGTAAGGCTGCAGTAGTAGCTGAGAAGAAAAGAGTAGGGATGGGTCGAAGAACAAGTGCTCTTCGTAAACGCAAATCTAAAAAGAAGAAGTAATGCCTGCACACAAAAAGAAAAAAGCTGTACGTAAGAAAAAAGCAACGTACACTAAGTACGGAAAAAAGAAAGTCGTACGTAAAAAGAAAGCTCAGTATGGATCTAACATGCAACAAGGAGCTAAACCCTTAGCAAAAAAGGGAAAGAGATTAGATATTAAGAAAGCTATCAAGAAACCTGGTGCACTAACAGCTGCAGCCAAACGTAAAGGTATGAGTATAGCTCAGTATTGTAAGAATCCTCCTGGAAGAAAAGCTACACAGAGATGTAACTTTGCTAAGACGTTAAAGAAAATTACTAATAGAAATAAAAAGAAAAAGTAATGGCTAGGAAGAAAGCTAATTCTATCCGTAGAACCACCGGTAAAGGTGGTAACTACAGGAAGACTAAGTCTGGAGCTGGTATGACCAAGAAAGGTGTAGCAGCATATAGACGTGCTAATCCTGGATCTAAACTAAAGACAGCCGTTACTGGTAAAGTAAAGAAGGGCTCTAAAGCTGCTAAAAGACGTAAGTCTTATTGTGCTAGGAGTTTGGGACAATTAAAACGCAGTAGTGCAAAAACTAGAAATAATCCGAACTCTAGAATAAGACAAGCTAGACGTAGGTGGAAATGTTAATTAACTCAAAATAATCTAAATACAATGGGAACAAAAAAAGGTATGGTCCGTAAAACAGCTCGTAAGGCTTATATGAAGAAGTCTAAAGCTGGCTCCAAAGTAAAAAAAGCTGGATATGGTAGTAAAATGAAAGCCAAATCTGGAACTAAAAAAGGAATGGTGCGTAAGACAGCTAGAAGAGCCTACATGAAAAAGGCTAAGAAAGGTATGTCTGTTGCAGCCATGAAAAAGAAAGCTGACAAGTTTGGCTCAAAAGTATCTTACTTAAATCAAGATGCTAAAAAAGGAAAAAAAGTACACAAAGCTAAGGCAGGCTTGAAGAAAGTTAAGCCTTCACAAAAAGGTCTTAAGAAGTTACCTACAGCTGTACGTAACAAAATGGGCTATGCAAAGTCTGGTACTAAAAAGGGAATGGTTAGAAAAACCGCTCGCAAGGCTTACATGGCTAAGTCAGGTACTAAGAAAGGTATGGTTAGAAAGACTGCACGTAAAGCTTACATGAAGAAAGGTGGCAAGATGAGTAAGTGTAGAATGGGTTGCAGATAGCAATCGGATTCTTAGCAGCTCTTTTAAGCTCCTTCTTAAACAATCTTTTATTTATAGTGTTAGGCTTCTGAGTAGCACAAGACATGCTCAGAAGTGCTAGCATTATTATTATTATATATTTCATGTGATCTTGGTAGGATTCGAACCTACAACCTCCTCATCCGTAGTGAGGTGCTCTATCCAGTTAAGCTACAAGACCGGTAAATACGTAGTGTAACCATCTCCATAACACCCAAGTTATGTAGAATATCATGGCCCACACTAGTATACCTGTCCAATTCCACCCGTTATTATCGTCTCCTCCTGTTGTTGTCATAGTCTTTGTATGATTTTTCTTCTACTATTTCTGACTTAGTCAATAGATTTATTCTCTTTTTACATTCACTTCTTTGATCGTTGGTAATATATACAGATCTAGCCAACTCAACAAACCCATCATCAAAACATGATGCAGCTTCCAGATCTCTTAGCCAATCTTCTATAAACCATAGCTTCTCATTTATACTGTGAAGATCCTTGTAAGCTTCCTCTATATCAAAATTATCAAAAAGTATTTGTGCTAGAGGATTTAGTATATTATACTCCTTCTCTACGTTTCTTAACTTCTCACGATCTTTTATGTTCTCAAGCTTCAGTTTGAGTATTGACAGCTTGTCTAGCAACTCACCATTTGACACCTCTATCTTCATAACTTTTTTGCTAATCTATGTCCCCATGTTGAGACTGGAGATGCATTTTCTAAGTAATACCTCCACTCTTCATTAATATTATCTTTGTCAAGATACCAGGGCTCATGTTTTATTGTATACGGCCTATCTAATCTTATCGCATCATAACCAAATCTAACACCATTAGCATACAATGCGAACGTAGTATCTATATGTGCATCCCAACCATGATTATGTGGAACTGTCCAGTATTTACTTTCATGAGCTTTGGCTGCTTTACCAATCTCTGTGTCTGGTAAATCATTTATCTCTAACGAGAATCCCACTTTGTCTTCTCTTACAGCTAGCATCTTGTCCAACCAATCAGATGGTACACCATCGTATGTACAATCAGGATCGGTAACTATATAATAATCTGCATCTCTAAGACAGTTAAACTGTGAGGCCCAAACATGTTGAGGACCATAGTTAGCACGTAAGAAGTGAACTCCTGCTGGAGTATTCTTATAGTACTCTAACAACGGAGGATAAGTAGAATCATTATCTATAATGTATATGTTATTTATCCTCTCTTCTTTTTCAAGAAAGTCTACTGTATGCTTTAGTGTTGTTAAAAGGTTTCTATTTATTATTATTGCGTTTATTAACATAGTCTTTCAACATTTGTTTATAGTCATGTTTCCATTGAGGAACCAAATGTATGTCACCTGTAGGAACATTACCAGCTTTACGTTGTTGTTCTACAAACTCGCAATGTCTTTCTATAATGTTCGGCCTATCTTCAGTATCTGTACCCATACCGGATTGATGATAACCTCTACCACCCCACATATAGAACCAGGATGCTTCACTATCTGGCATTTTGACATCAACTTTACCACCTAAGGCATGTATCCTATTGGTTAGTGTCATGTCTCCACCAGCATTCTCTAATGGGCTTTTACCTATTCTTTCCCAAACATCCTTGCTGTATACAATACCTGAGTTACCAACTCCCATTATCTGTGTAATGTTAGGTTCGTTGTAGTATACTCCTGTCTCCCAGTGGATAATGTTAGTGTCATCCTTCCAATACTTAGCGATGTTCTGTAAGTGATTGGGCATAGCTACATCATCATCATCCCATACAGCGATGAGAGGTCCTTGACATATTTCAATAGCAAAGTTCTCTTTCTCTCCGATCAGAGGAAAGGTGGTATCAAGATTGTATATTTTTACTTGTGGGTGAGGGTAGTGTAATTTCTGAAGAGGATAGTCATTGACTATTACTAGCTCGCACTTATCTTTTGGATAGTCTTGTATAAGAAAACTATATAAAGATTCAACTAGTAGATCCGTTCTTCCGTAAGTAATACATTTGCAGGAAATGAAAGGCAGCTCTTGGCTTGGCCACTTGGGCACAGTGTAAGCTGCCTCTGTTCCTGATATTATATCTACGCTCATTACCAAACATGAATAACATCAAAAGGAGATATCAATAGTACATCCTTATCATCCGTAAGAGGAATCAAGTGTGCGTCCTTTAACTTCCCTGGGTCTATTAATACTTCGTCTCCTGGCTCTATATTAGTCACTAGTTCTCCAACATCAAACACTTTTAGTTTTGACATCTTCTTAAGCATCTCTCTCTGCAGAGCTTCCTTAGTGTTAGCATCTACCTCAAGCTTGCTCTTCTTTCTCTCAGGTACATCTACATATATACGATTACCTAAGAGTTGCTTGTATGGTTTCTTACTCATTTTCTACGTTTGTTAGTTTCTCAAATCTTACTTTGTCATCACCTGATAGATATGCCTCAGTTTGAAACACCTGAACTTTCTTCTTAGTCCCAATCACTTTATTGTTCTTAGGATTAATGTTAGGCACTTCCTGTACACGCTCGTGCATATCATCTAGTAATATTACAATAGTATCTGGTGACATCTGTACAGATCTTATCACCTTATTAAGGTTGATACTATCTTTGTACTCATTAAATTCTTGTGGGTCTGTTCCCTCGATTGGTTCTTTCCGTGTATAAAAGAATTGGTTTTTTATGTATGACATAGTTTATACTTTTTTCCAAGATCCACTACCACCAAATGCACCTAGTCCTTCACCTACACCTACTGCTGTAGCGTTACCACTAGTACCCCATGTTACTTGTAGTGCACCACCATCTTCTGCAATAAATGCTACTCCGAATGTAGTTGCTTTTAGTAATGTCTCTTCATTACCGAAATAAATAATACCTTCAGCTTCAGTATCTCCTACTCCTACACCACCTGCAGATCCTTCGAACTCATATGTATTACCATCTGAGTCTGTAAAGATTACATCTACATGTGAATAGAATAAGTATCCTTGTACACTAATAGTACAAGCATAACTTGTAACACCATCACTGTCTTGATGCCATGATTTTTTTGGTGTAAGGTCTAGCACATTGCTAATACCGTCACTGTTTGGTGTGTTTGGGTTTATCCCATGTGCAGCAAAATATTTGTCTGCCTTTTTTCTTTTATGATTCATGATTTAGTTTTTTTAAAAGATTAATTCTACGTTGGTTTATTATATCAAATTTGTACATATCTGACTCAACATCAGCATGTTCATCAAGTGTCAAAAGTATAATATTTTCTTCATCCATCCTAACTTCTGGATATTTATTTTTCGGTAGTATGTGATGAAAGAAGGCACTAGAGGGTTCTTTCCCCAGGTACACACCACTGATCTCAGACCGGTGTGGCCTCTTTCTCCATATATCCATAAAAAATAAGTGATCTTTGTTAGGTGAAACTTTGCCCCTAGATGGAAGTGCGTTCTTAAACTTTCTAGAGGCTAGTTTCTTTCTTGGTTTGTGTCTGAAGCAGTATTCACTTTCGCTCTTCCTGCCACAAACTTTACATTTCATTTGTATCGTACCATCTTTTTATCTCAGGCTCTGGTGTTTGGACTTCAATCTTAGTCTCCACTATGGGAGACTCCTCTTCTTCTTCCTGCATCTCTTCACCCTTGATAGCTGTGATGATCTTCATACGTAACTCATTGTAAAACTTCTCGTCATTACGTACCATATCTTTGAACTCTTCAAGATCATGCTTAACACCATCGACTGTCATAGTCTTACCATACTTTCTACCTAACTCATAGTCATTAAGTAATTGCATCATCTCACCCACTCTATCAATACCAATACCATACACTATCTCAAAGTCTGCTAGTTTATACGGAGGAGTAATCTTATTCTTAGTAGCCTTCACCTTAGTGATATTACCATAGGTAACACCACCATCCTTAGCTAGTGATCTACTAACTTCTATTCTACAGTCAGAATAAAACTTCAGTGCATGTCCACCCTGTGTAGTTGTAGGGTTACCAAACATGACACCAATCTTTTCTCTATACTGAGAGATTACAATAAGACATGTGTTTGTGTTGTGTGCTATAGATTTTAGCTTAGGATATGCACTACTGTTTAGTCGTGCTTTCTTACCAATTGCATGTTCACCCACAGCCCCATCTAGTACTGCTTTTGGTATTAGTGATGAGTCTGAGTCTATGATGACTAGATCTACATCACCTGTTTGCATTAGTTCAACTGCAATCTGAAAACCTTCTTCACCCGAAGATGGTTGTGCAATCAACATAGTCTCTGTGTTTACACCCAATGCTTTGAAGTAGTTAGTATCAACAGCATGCTCGCCATCAATGTATACTACCTTACCTCCTTTAGCTTGACAGCTGGCTACAGCGTGACCACAGATTGTGGACTTACCTGTACCTTCCCAGCCCATCAGCTCATACATTCTACCTTTGACAAACCCTCCAACACCTAGCGTTATCCAATCAAAACCAATTGACCCTGTGCTAATAGTATCATAAGACTCCTCAACCTTATCTTCTAAAGCAAGTACAGTACCCTTACCATATTGCTTGTTTAACTTTTCAAGTGCTTCTTGAAACTGATCTACATTTTCTGTAGATTTTTGTGCTTTTTTTGCCATATTTAATTGTTTAAATGTTATATATAAATATACGAATTTTATGTGTAATTGCCTACAAAAAAAGCCCTGGATTTCTCCAAGGCTTTTCTTCAACAATTAAAAAAACAGAACAGAAAATACTTAATTCAATAATCGAGTGAATACCACAAAGGGTCCTCTCCCAGTTGTTGATTGTTTTTGAAGTGGACCCTTCCACCTCTATTCTATGCCAAATATAAAACTATTCTCTGACATATCACAATCAATTCTAACTTTATAGATTATTTTTTTAACTAAGTTAGTTAGCCTTCACAGCTTGCACACTCCAAAATGTTACGTGCAAATGCTTGTGCTGAACTCTGACTGAACTGATAGTATAGTGTTTTAACTCCCTGCTCATGAGCAAATAGATATAGTTGATTAATATCTTTTGCTGGTATACTAGGATCAATCATTAAGTTTAAACTCTGTGACTGATCTATATACTTCTGACGTGCTGAAGCTTGGATCACTATCTCCTTAGGACTAATCTCAATGAAAGACTTAAAGACAGCCTTAGAAGGAAAGTTCAAATGTTGAACCGAACCATCCTTCTTTAATATACTGTCCCAAGTCTCCTTGTTATTAAGGCCATACTTCTCTAACTCCTCGATGAGGAATGGATTCTTGTATATAGTCTTAGACTTAGCAAGATCCTTTATAAAGTAGTTGGACTTAATTGGTTCAATACCCATAGATACTGCCCCATGTATAAACGAACTAGATTTAGTTGGTGCTATAGCCATCAATGTGGTGTTAGCATAACCTTCTCTTATACATTTATACCCTTTTGCATCATGCAGCCATTGAGAAGCTGCTTCTGTTCGGTCCTTGATTGTTTTAAAAATATTAACATTAATCATCTTTGCTTCCAAAGACTCGAACTCTATCAGTTTAGATTGCAAGTAGGAATGGTAACCTAATGCCCCTACACCAATAGCCCTGTGTTGAGATGCAAATCTCCAGGCTCTTTTCATACCTGCCATATACTCGGCTTTCTGTATGAATTCATCCATCACCGCATTTAAGAAATGTGTATACACTTCTATTGCATCTGTTTCTACTATCTCATCCCAGTGTAATAGGTTGATAGATCCTAAACAACAAACAAAACTATTGAAGCTGTCTGTTGGTAGTTGTATCTCTGAACAGAGATTAGATGCTGTAATCTTATATCCTAGATCTTTATACGGTGTGTTATTGTTTGAGTTGTCATAGAACATAATATATGGAAATCCAAACTCATTCCTATGTTGAATGATCTTGGCCCATATCTTACGCTTCTCTTTGCTTCCTGCCTTCATGGATTTCAACCAGTTATCTGTAACCGTGACTCCATACTGAAGTCCTTGAATAGGATTACCCTCAGTTCCTATATCTAGAAACTCTTCTATATCCTTGTGTTCAACCGGTAGATAAACTGCACAAGCACCACGTCTAGCCGCAGATTGTTTACAAACATCTACAACTGTATCGTATATTCTTGCGTAGTGCACAGGCCCATCAGCATGTCCCCCAGTAGATATTTCACTACCTCTTGGTCTAATGTTACCTAGATAGGCACTTGTACCTCCTCCATATTTAGACATCATACCTACCTCACGTCCAGCGTTTAGGATACTATCTAACGTGTCATCCACATTAGATCCATAACAACTGATAGGTAGGCCTTTTCTTTTACCAAAGTTTATCCAGACTGGTGTAGATAGACTATAGAAACCTCTTGACATGTAGTTTTCAAACTTAGCAGCAAATCCTACTTCACCTAGATACTTTTCAGCTACGTTAGCTATATCTCGTATTCTTTGCTCAGGCTCTTCGTCTATGTACCCTCTGGATAAGAACTGTCTACTGTCTTTATTAAGCCAGTAATATCTTCCATATTCCATAATTAAAATAAATCGTCTTCTGTTATACTTTTACTCTTTTTGTTATAATCCACAGACTTCTTATAAAAGAAATCTCCTTCTTTTGTAGATGTAATCTCTACGTCAAACCAATGTGTTGACTCTAGTAATGACTCATCCACTGTAAATAGAGGATCCATACCGATCTTCTTGAGGGAATTATTGAATCGATTCATTATAAAGTGTTGTATAGTTTCCTTTGGTAGGAACCATAACTCACCCTTCTCAAAGATCCAGTCTAATATCCCACACTCTGCAGCGTAAGCTTTCTTACATGCTGAATTAATTAAGTCACCAAACTCTTGATCAAACCACTCAGGGTTTTCTTTCTTGATGATGTTAATTAACTCTGCTCCAAAGTTACCGTGTATCTCCTCTTCTTTACTTGTGGCCTCAACAACGTTAGATATACCTTTAAGTACATTCCTGTCTTTGTTGAAGCTCATCATGATTAAGAACTGACTAAATAGACTTACGTGCTCTATAAATAAAGAGAACAGTAAGACAGACTTAGTGTACATCTTGTCGTCCTTAGATCTTGTCCCATCTAAATACTTTTTCAAGTACTTAATTCTTCCAGCAATGGCTGGTATCTCTACTACATTTTTGAATTCTTTTTCTAAACCAAGTATACGCAACAGTCTAGCATATGCATCTTTGTGTCTAACCTCAGACTCTGCAAATGTAAATCCTACATCTCCTATCTCTGTTATAGGCATACGCTTATATAGATCTCCCCAGAATGTCTTTACGTTAACTTCTATCTGTGCTATTGCTAGCATAGTCTTCTTTATAATGTCACGCTCTTGATCTGTAAGAGTAACCTTGAAGTCTTGTATGTCTTCTGTAAAATTAAATTCTGTGTCAATCCAATAGGAATGTCTGATTGCATCTTTGTATGCTAAAAGTTGTGGGTATTCGTAAGGGAGTATGTTTACTCTAGGTTTAAAAATATTCTTATTCATGTTGTAAAGGTTTACCGTTAATATCTAATCCGACTGAATTCAGTCTTTGTTCTATCTCAAACTCTACTTTCAATATCATAGTAATCTTTTCTTCAATCTCTGTATGAATAACAGCTGCTACCCATGGCATTAGTTCAATTAAGTTGCTCTGAACTCTAGGAACTCCACGCATGGTAGACACCTCAATCAACTTAAATCCCTCTATCTTTGAGAGATTAGTCATGACATGATTCATAAACGCTACGACTTGAGGTACCTCGATACCTAGACCAGCTCCAGATATACTGGAGTTCCACGTTTTATTAAAGTCTTCAATTGTTCTCATAGCAGATGTTTACGTTTTGTGTACAGCTAGTGTACCATCCACTAAAAGATCGAATAGGATCACTTTGATTAAGCAGAAGCTTAGCTTCTTTCTTACTTATCAATTTCGAAGCTAGCAAATCTAATACAATTATCAGAACTGACCTAACTTTTTTCTTCTTTTTCTTCATCTTTTGTTGGATTTAATTTGTCTTCTAATATTTCGAATGCCCTAAATATAGCTTTCTTTTCTGCCTGCAGTCTAGTGTTGAAAGGGATACTAGGGTTTTCATAAGGATGACCCATGTCCCAAACAAATCCTACTTCATCTTGATAGATTATACTTATGTATATTCCCTCCTCATCAAACACATTGAACAGGCTGTGTGGTGCAGACTTAACTATCTCTGCAAGTCTACTCTCTTCCATTGTCTGTGATTTCACAAACTCCTGAAAGTCTTCTGGCATTTTATCTTTATCTATAGAAGCCACTAGTTTAGTTATAAATGCTTCTTGTATCTTAGCTGTTACCTTTGGATGCTCCCTTAGCAACTTTGATATTTGTTTTTCCATTATTATATTCGTTTTTGATTTCCATCATGTTTAATATCTCTTTGGACTCATCATATGCAGGCCATACCTCCATATCGTCTGTCCATTCTATACCGATCTTTTTCTCCCAGTATGCTATTAAGTCTAGAGTCTTGTTAAATACTCTGTGTTGCAAACTGATTTCATCTTTATGCAAACCTCGTTTGTCTATTATCTTGATCACCTTAGGGAACATCTTTTGAAACGCAGGGGAAGTCTTAGAATATTTACTTCTCTTGACTAGACTAAAGTCTCTGTTCCATGTTGAGTCTAGCTTATAGACTAGGACTACAAATCCATTTGGATAATCATAGTCTTCTATGATAGCTTCAGTCCTGTCATATTCTGCATCTAGAAACTCTCTAAAGTACTCTATATCATCGGGCTTGAATAGAAGATAAATCACTTTACCTTCACCATAATCAATCTCTCTATCTATGTCGTACTGAAATGCATTAATGAACCCAAGGAGGCGTAGTGCCCCCTTAGGTATCTTTAATGTTGGGACCATAAATATTGTTGTTATGGTTTTCTTCATGTTAATTTTATTATTCCTAAAGTTTGAAAATTATCTTTTGATATGTTCCATGTGTTATTACCATGAGCCCATATCAGTTCTTCAATTAGTTTCTTTACACCTGGATACTTTCTACCCTTGTGTTCGAAACCATTACGTGCATCAAACATATTCTCTTCAGTAAGTGTATATACTAAAGGTTGATAGTAATCTGCACTGTCACATACTATAAATCTTGGTAGAAGAACTGTATAGTTGAGTACCTCTTTATTCATAAAGTGATACTGAGCCGCTCTATAATAAAGATAAGCCTGAATGTATGCTCTTCTATACAAATAGTATTCCTCATAGAAGTTCTCAACATTCCATGTACATTTCAAATCATAAACTTGGATTGTTTTCTTCTCATGGTCTACTACCACACGGTCCATCATAGATTTAAACTGATGTCCATCTACTGTGTAGTCTTCTACTTGAAACTGATCATAAACATCGTATCTCTCACTACTAACTAGTGATACTATATCCTTAGTTGAAGGACTAGTTCTTAATGTTTCTATAATCTTCTCAGCTGTAGCCACCTGTTGTGTATCTACTACTGTTAGATTCTTAGCTCTAACCTGTCTTATCTCGTTGTAATATAGTTCTGCATCAGATCCTATAAACTTCTTCAACACTTGGTCGAATTTAATTTTAAACGATGATAGTGCGTAGGCTTCCTCTGCTAGTTCTTTGAACGTTCTAGATACATTACCAGCCTCATCAGTTGAATCTCTGGTAACATCATATAGACGTTCTACAAACTCTAGCATCAGTCCTGTAGGTGTATATGCTACGGAAGACATAAAGAACTTCTCATCAAACAGATGAGGCTCCCATAGCATGGTTTCTACTAGTCTACCTAGATTAGCTGCTATAGAGTCTTTCTCTTTTATATCTTCGTTAAGTATGTACTTTCTGTGATATTTCTTTCTGTCCATCGAAAAGTCTTTCAATGAGCTAGAACTATCCAGCATCACAGCCCTGTATAGTTCTTCTGTTTTTGTAGTTCCTTGTATCATTTCTGTTTATATTTTTTTAATTGTTTCTCCAAATTAGTTTTTTCGTCATGACAGTTCTTACATAAGCATTGTAGGTTATCTTGTTCACAGAACAAAGTCTCTACAAACTTTGGTAAGTCATCATAACATCGTAGGCTTCCTGCTTGTTCAATGTGATCCACATTAACTTGGTCACTCTTAAACCATCCCTTGCAACAATTGCATTGGTATTCCCATTTCTGTCTTTTGTTTTTGGATTTACTAGCCCTCCTTGCAAGCTTTTTACATTCAGCTATTGGTTTCCACCATCTACTTTTTTGCCTGAGAGCACTTCTAATCATTGACCAGAATGCTGCTTCTGTCATAGTACCAGCATTTCTAGTTCTAGCTACTCTCTGCTTTCCTTTTCTTGTTGCCATAGCATTGGTTTTTTAATTAGTGGTATCTCAAATATAAGAAATATCTGAGACACCACCTCAATTAAAACTACTCAATTGCTGTAACTCTATCACTAATAGTCTCCTTCATCTTGCTAAGATTAGCAACAATGTCTTCGATTTCAGTGTAAGTCATGTGAGGTATATTAAACTCATGTTTACTAACCTCAGCTGTAAAGCCTTCTTTGGCTTTCTCTTCCAGCCTATCGAGCTCTCTGACTGCATACTGCTCATCCAACTGTAGAGTATCAAACCTCAAGTCATGTAGTATACTTGTGGCTTCTTCTCTTGGTACAGTCATAATTGGAAGATACTCATAGCATCTACCCTTATGTTCACCGATACCAACAACTTTCATTGGATTAATTAGTACTAGAACAGATTGGTCACCACATCCTACATAGTGTATCTGATCTGCAGTGAAGTGTAAACCTGCTGCAGCACAGTCTTGTGTAGACCAATTGCAATCTTCTTTAGGCATACTAACAGGCTTACCGATTCTAATATCGAACGTCTTAGTCCAATCATCAGTAAATCTGTTCTCATGTCTATTTGGCAAGTCAAGGTATAAATCCTTGAGATTACCAATCTTCTCACCATATTCAATAGGAACTTGATAGCTCTCTTCATATGGTTCGCACTCATAGTAGCACTCATCTTCATCACACCATTCCTCTTCAATCAACTCTGTCTTGGTTTCATACAGACCATTCTCATGAACAATCTTGTACTCATTATTTTCCAAGAACACAGTGTATTTCTTAGGCTTCTTACCCCATACAGCTTTCACTTTGTTATATGTGTTAGATATAAAGTGTACAAGCTCTGGAGATCCATGAAGTGTAACAACATTACGCAGTGCTACAAAGAACCCTTGCTTAGTAATTCTGAAGCTGTTCTCAGTCAAGAACCTGTATAGCTCATTGGCTACCTCAGCTCTTGGATTCAAACAACACCACATAAAGAAGTTCTTCAGAGACTGGTATTCATCATCTTGATCACAGTGATGCTGCAATGGTGAGTTACCATAGCGATACTGCTTGATTCTGTATACCACTTCTATAAACTTCTCTACTAGTAGACTAGGCATAGTTCTATTAGTACCTACAAGATAACAACTATTACCT